>JACCDW010095763.1_pt1 | contig 33308 bp, 25 predicted proteins | sample 7449781 | NCBI WGS metagenome assembly JACCDW01 (sample SAMN15323449, study PRJNA562643) | freshwater metagenome | isolation source: river surface water | place: USA:Blue River Watershed | collected 2017-08-18
AAGGCATTGGCGTATAGCACATATGCATTGTTCAACATGCCTAAGAAACCAACCAAACCCAATACAATGATGGCTTTTGTTGGAACGCAGGCAGACAAATTTCATGATGCAATAGGTTCAATGAATGAGTTGTTACAAGCATTGCCATTAAATGAAGAAGTTTTTGAATTGGCAAAACAGAGTTTAACCAATAGGATTGAAACTGAGAGAATTATGCCTGAGGGATACATTTCGAGTTTATGGAGCATGGAAGAATTTGGTTCTAAGGAAGATTTAGGGAAGGCGCTTTACGCGGAAATTCCAAATATTACAATGGAAAAGATTCGCAAGTTTCATGATGAGAAAGTAGCTAAACAAACATATCATTTGGGAGTTGTGGCAAGCCGTGATAAAATTAAGAAAGAAGATTTAGCGAAATACGGCAAAGTAACTGAGGTGAATTTGGAAGAACTATTTGGATATTAAGTTAGAAAACATTGACAACAAAAAAGGGGCTTATGCCCCTTTTTTGTTGTTAAGTATTCTTATTTTGATTAGTTATTTGTGAAATGATTGTGAGTTAAGATTTCATAAGTTCATGATTTCTAAAGCCGTATTTATCGAATAGTTCTTGCAAAGAATCTTTCGAAAAAGAATCTTGTAGCGCTTGTAAATGGCGGAAATGGTGAATGTCGGTACAAGCAAAATCAAACATATCTGCTTTTAACATTTTTTGCGCAATTTTTTGGACTTCTTTACCATAATAAGGAGTTAAAGAAAGCAAATTCAATTGTAATTCGAAACCGAGGTCTTTGAGGTGACTATAGCTGTATTCCCAATTGTTATGGTAATAGATATAACGTTCAGGATGTGCAAGAATTGGTTCGTAGCCTTGTATTTGTAAATCGAAACTAATTTTTTCAACGTGATCTGGTCGTTGAATGTAAGAAAATTCAACCAAAATTTTGTCTCCGGCAAGTTTCAAGAAAGGCTCTTTATTGCGTAATTTTTGACTAAAGATGTCATCCATCATGTATTCCGCGGCAAAAGAGCGATTGAAATTGAGATTATTTTGATTGATTGCAGCATCGAGTTCATCAAATCCTTTTTGAATAGAATCTGGAGTATTCGGATGTGTATCTGCAATGATGTGTGGGGTAAAGATGAATTCGGTGTAACCGAGAGCTTGTAGGCCTTTTATGAGTCCAAGAGAAGTCTCAGAATCGGGAGATCCATCATCGATACCTGGGATAATATGGTTATGAAAATCTATCACAATTTAAATTTGTTTAAAAGCTACGTTGTGGGTGCCTAGAACAATAATAGTGTAGAAATTTGATAGTCTTACCAAAATTTTGGTAAGTAACTAGAGAAGTTTGTGAATGATTTAGAGTTTTTCAATGTGATTATTGAAAACTATCATTTGTTTATGGATATAAATTAAAAATTTGGAGCTTTAGAAAAATAAAAATTTAAAGAATTTGGATTTTGTAACGAAGCGTAAGATGAACATCAGTATAAAATGATTGAAGAGCCTTTTAAACAATGAATTAAAGTGATTTGTTGAAAAAAATTTCTTCAAAATAAGCACATAAAAAGTTTGTTTTTAGGAGAGAATTACATAAGATTGTAAATTAAACCAAAATTAATAACTTATGAAATTTAAATTACTAAAGCCTTACATTGCGTTAGCGTTGCTTACAACACTAATTTCAGTGGTATCGGCACAAACCCGAGTAATTCGGGGAAAGGTTACATCGTCGGACGGTGAACCTGTATCGGGAGCTACTTTGAAGCTCTCAGGTGAAAACAAAGTAACTACGTCTCAAGATGATGGTAGTTATGCTTTAGCAGTGAACAGCATGAGTGGCGAGATTACTTGTCAAGCATCTGGCTTTAGAAATTCAAAAGCAACTGTTTCGGGTGAGGAAATTAATTTTTCACTTGAAGAAGATTTGCTTGGTATTGATGCTGTTTCGATCACAGCTGTTGGTATCAAAAAGGAAAAGCAAAGTTTAGGTTATGCAACCACTCAAGTAAAGGGTGATGATGCTGCTCAAGGTAAAGATCGTTCTGTATTTAACGGATTACAGGGTAAAGTTGCCGGATTGAGTATATCTTCTGGTGGTGGAACTCCTGGCTCTTCAACTAGAATTCAATTGCGTGGTGCAACAACATTAAACGGTGACAACCAACCTTTGATTGTTGTGGATGGTATTCCAATTGATAACTCAAGTATTCAGAATGGAGATAATTTGAATCGTCAAGTAGACGCTGGAAACAGAGCGAATGACATTAACCCAGATGACATTGAAACAATTGACGTATTAAAAGGTCCAGCTGCTGCAGTATTGTATGGATCAAGAGCATCTAATGGTGCAATTATCATCACTACGAAGAGTGGAAAAGGCAATGTAGGTCAGAACAAGAAAATGAGCATGACATACAACAGCAGCTATTCTTGGGAGAATCCATTGCGTTTCCCTGAATTTCAAAACAACTTTGGCCAAGGTGGCGGTGGATATTATGATTCACGCGAAAACTGGAGCTGGGGACCAAAATTCACAAATGAATTACAACCGTGGGGTCAAATGATTGATGGCGAACAAAGGGTTAAAAAATTCTCAGCATTACCTAATAATGTTCAAAATTTCTTTAATACTGGTCACACAAGTCAAAACTCATTGAGTGTAAATGGTGGTGGCGAAAAAGTTGGGTACTATTTTTCAGTAAACAATTTGAACAATACTTCTATCATTCCTGGTACAGATTACAATCGTACTTCATTCAAAGGAAATGGATTTGCGCAATTGGCGAATAATTTTACCGCGAATTTCAGCGTAACTTATACACGTACAAACTCATTGATTTCAACTCAGGGTCAAGATTATTCATTCTACGATCAAATTTTGCAAACTCCAAGAGATATTCCTTTGCATGAATTGAAAGATTTGAATAATAAGTTCAATACAGTGGGTGGATATTATGGAGCATATACTTTAAATCCTTATTACATTTTAGAAACCTCTGCAAATAAAAACACTGTTGATAACGTATTGGGCGTTTCTACATTGTCATACGATCCAACATCTTGGATTAATTTAACTTACAGAGTTGGAACAAACTTTTACACAGATGCACGCCGTGCATATGAGCCAAAAATTACAGGTGTAACTGGTCAAAACGCTTCACAAACAAGTAAAATTGGTTTGTATGAGGAGAACGACTTTAAGGTGAATGAATTGACATCTGATTTCATGGCTACAATTAAAAGAAACATCACAAACGATATTAAGTTAACTGCATTGTTTGGTCATAACTTCCGCCAAAGAACTGTGAATACCCTTTCTGCTTCAACGGCTGGATTGGTAATTCCTGGTTACTACAATTTGGACAATTCTGATGGCAGACCATCAGTTTCTAACTCATATTCACAGCGTAGAATCGAAGGTTACTACACAGATTTGGGTGTAAATTACCAAGATTACGCATTTGTGAACTTTACAGCTCGTAGAGATTATTCTTCTACATTGCCTCAAAATGCAAATAGCTACAATTATTATGGTGCAAGTGCTGCATTGATTTTCTCTAAATTATTGCCTAAAAATTCAGTATTGACATATGGTAAATTAAGATTGGCAAGTGCACAGGTTGGTAAAGATGCAGATCCTTATCAATTGACCAGCGTATTCTTCACTGGATCTATTGGTGATGGTTACAATAATTCAGTGTTAAAATCACCTTATGGAACTGTAGTTGGATATGAAAGAGGGAATAGAATTGCTAATGCAAACCTAAGACCAGAGTTTACTACATCAAACGAAATAGGGGTTGAAATGGCATTCTTAAAGAATGATCGTTTAGGTTTAGACATTACTTACTATAGTAATGAAACCAAAGACATTATTTTGAATGTTCCAATTGCACCATCTACTGGATTTACATCTCAAACAATCAATGCTGCTTCTTTCACTAATAAAGGTATCGAGATTTTGATTAAAACCATGCCGGTTTATTCAAAGAATTTCCGTTGGAACCTAAATTTTGTATTCGCTAAGAATGAGAACATGGTTACTTCTATTTATGAGGGAATTGATCAAGTTTCATTGGGCGGATTGGGTTCTGCATCAGTAGTAGCTGCAGAAAACAGAGCTTTCGGACAATTTTACGTTATTGGTGCTAAAAAAGCTCCAAATGGCGGAATTTTAGTTGACTCTACAACTGGTATGCCAATTATTGATCCAACTCCTCAATACATGGGAACATACAATCCTAAATATACTTTCTCTGTATCGAACACATTCAAATACAAAAACTGGTCTTTATATGTTCAATTCGACAGAAAAGAGGGTGGTATCATGTATTCTAGAACAAAAGACATCATGGAATTCTGCGGTACAAGTATTAATACTTTATCTGTAGATGGAAACAATGACAGTCGTGTAGATGGTGTAATACCAAATTCTTATGTTCAAACTGGCGACAATACATACAGAGAAAATACTGTTAAAGTTAGCGCTCAAGATTACTACACTGATCAAAAGAATAATGCTGCAAACATTTTAGATGCTTCTTATACCAAATTGAGAGAGGTGAGTTTAACATATGAATTCCCTAAAGAATGGTTATCTAAAACTCCATTTGGAAGAATTTCTATGGGTGTTGCAGGTCGTAACTTAATGTTATGGACAGCTAAAGAAAACACATTTGTAGATCCAGAAACGAATTCATTTGGTACAGGAAACGTACAAGGTTTTGAATTTGGTTCATTGCCAACTTTACGTCAAATTACGGCTAACATTAAAATTACATTCTAAAAAAAATTATCATGAAAAAGTTATTTAAATTGGGTTTTATATTGGTGGCTGCTTCGATGTTAAATACATCGTGTAACAAAGAGTCGTTTGATATTAATCAAAACCCTAATTCACCTGAGAAGGTAGATATTTCATTTGTTTTCCCTAATGCTGTGCAATACACTGGCTATATTATGGGGAATTATTTTCAAATCTGGGGTGGTATTTGGAGCCAATATTGGACTCAAGGACCAACAGCTGGACAATACAAAGCTTGGGATCGTTACGAGCAAACAAATACGGATATTAATCGTCCTTGGTCGCAAATGTATGCAGGTGCATTAAGTGATTTCGATTATGTTCAAACTGAAGCGTTGGCACAAGGAAAGAAAAATTATGCTGCATGTGCAATGATCATGAAAGCATATTGTTTCCAATATATGACCGATGTTTGGGGAGATGTTCCATTTAGTGATGCATTAAAAGGCTCTTCAGTTTTGAATCCTTCATATGATAAACAAGAGGATATCTACAAAGGCATTGAATCGATGTTGTTAAATGCGGTTGCTTTAATTGATTTGAATACAGATCAACATCCAGGTGCAGATGACGTATTATTCGGTGGCGACATGCATCATTGGTTAGAATTTGCAAATACATTGAGATTAAAAGTGTATTTGCGTCAAGCTTATACTTCAGAGGCTAGTCGTTGCAAAGACAGTGTTATGGCGATGACAACCCGTGGAGATGAGTTTTTAACTACAGATGTTACAATTGCATATAGTGGTGCTCAAGGAATGAAAAATCCTTTGAATACAACTATTTCTGCTTTGGGTGATTATAATTTGTTGGCTTCTGCTACAATCATTGACTCTATGTCGTCAATGAATGACCCTCGTAGAGATGTATTGTTCAAAGCTGCGTCTACTGGAACAGCTAAAGGACAATTTGTTGGTTTACAGCAAGGTGCAGGAGAAGATTACCCAACAACATCTTCTACAGCACATACAAACTGGTCATTGCCAGGCGCTGCTGTTGGTGGTGGACAAAACCAAAGTGATGGTGCAGCTGCAAATGTTTATTTGATGACATATTCTGAAACATATTTCATGTTAGCAGAAGCATGTGCTCGCGGTTGGGCTACTGGTGATGGATCAGCAGAATATGATGAAGCAGTAAGTGGTAGCTTTAGCCAATGGGGCTTAGCAGCTGCAGATGTTGCAACATATTTGCAAGATTCACGCGCTGCATACCCTAAATCTGGTTCACAAGCAGACAAGATTAAGTCGATTATCACACAAAAATGGTATTCTTTCTGCGGAAGTCAAAACATTGAGGCTTGGACAGAACACAGAAGAACAGGATATCCTGATTTCTTCAAGTCAAGTGTTTCTTCTACTCTTGGTGCAGGAGTATTTCCAGCGCGATTTGTGTTGCCTTCAGACGAGTTAACCCGTAATCCAAAAGCTGCGGCTGTAAATAAACAAATCACTGATAAAGTTTGGTGGGATCAAAACTAAAAATTAAAAAGATGAAAAAGAATTTTATTTATATGGCAATTTTTGCCACATTGGCCTTCGCATCATGTGCGGAAGAGCCAGCAGCGGTTTCTGAAACCGTGAAAGTTGAATACCCTGTCATTACCCTTAGAGGAGCAGAATATGTATCAATCCCTGTTGGTGGATCATTTACAGATTCAGGCGCTTCGGCTTATGATGGATATACTAAGTTGACAACTGATATTCAACCTACTCAAAGTGGTGTGGACAATACAACTCCAGGTATGTATCCAGTAATTTATGAAGCAAAAAATAAGTATGGATTTACAAGTCAAGCTGTTCGTTGGGTTGCGGTTACAAATGTTCCAACTTCTGAGGATATTGGGGGTAATTACAAACGTACCAATGGTTGTCCTGTAACAGTAACAAAAGTTGCCAATGGTATTTACAAGGTAGATAACATGGGTGGCGTACCGGGTATCCCTGAGTATTTGTGGGACAATTACTTTGTGCAGATGAACGATTCAGCGATTCACTTTCCTGAGCAACCAGGTCCGTTTGGTCCAGTGTCTTCAAAAAGTGAAAAATTGATTAAATCTGGTTCTAATGTTACATTAAAATGGATTGTATTGGGTGCTGGTTTCGGTACAGCAGTGCGTACATTTAACAGACAATAATATAAGATTTACTTAAAACAAAAAAGGCTCCACTGGAGCCTTTTTTGTTTTATAGATTGGAACTCTTTCCAATAATCTCTCTAATCGCACTAACCCTTTATTTATGGCTTCAAACGACCATACATTCTTGGGAATGGAATACTTTCTCTTACGTGTTTCAATTTACAAACCCATGTAACAACACGCTCCAATCCAAGACCAAAGCCTGAATGTGGAACAGAACCAAATCTTCTCAAGTCTAGGTACCATTCAAATGATTCCATTGGAAGTTCATGTTCTTTAATTTTTTCAATTAGGTTTTCTACGTTTGTTTCACGCTCTCCACCACCAACAATTTCGCCATATCCTTCAGGAGCTAAAACGTCTACACCACGGGCAAAACGAGTATCTTCAGGATTTCGTTTTAGGTAGAAAGCCTTTACTTCATGGGGCCAATCGTAAACCATGACTGGTCTGTCGAACAAACGGGTAAGTACTGTTTCGTCGCTACCACCAAAGTCGTTACCATATTCGAAAGTTTTAGCGCTATTGATCCATTGAGGAATGTTGCGTAAATCTTCTTCAATGTCAGATTTTTCTTGCTTTAGGTTGATCACTTTATTTGTAAAGAAGTTAATTTCTCCTTTTTTCAATCCACCACCGGCAATTTTAGCTTCTTTATCGGCAATTTCAGCTTCAATGGCAACAAGTTGAGCTTGCTTGCTTGCAAGTTCATCTTCTAAACTCTTAATGCTGTTTACACCGTTCACATCTTGTTCGCCTTTGATAATGCGCACAGCTTCGTCGTAGGTCATTCTTGGGAACTCGCCCAAAGAACTTTCTAATACCGAAACATCTCTTCCAATTGTTTCCAATTCGGATTTGCAATTTGCAAGTACGTCTTTGATTACAGCCTGAAGCATTCCTTCAATACAATCCATATTTTGGAAAATATCATAGAAAGCCATTTCTGGTTCTATCATCCAAAATTCTGAAAGGTGGCGACGGGTTTTAGATTTTTCAGCTCTAAAAGTAGGGCCAAAGGTATAAATTCTACCCATAGCCATTGCCATGGCTTCACCATAAAGTTGACCACTTTGACTTAGGTAAGCTGGTTCGCCATAGAAATCTGTTTCGAACAATGTGCTGGTTCCTTCGCAGGCATTTCCCGTAAAAATAGGGGCATCCATTTGAACAAATCCTTGTTCTTGGAAGTACTTGTGAATGCTAAAAATAATGGTATTACGGATGCGCATGATGGCCCATTGACGGGTACTACGCAACCATAAATGACGTTGGTCCATTAAAAATTCAATACCGTGTTCTTTTTTAGAAATAGGGTAGTTTTCACTGTTTCCAACTTCTTCAATTTCTGTGACTTGAATCTCAACTCCGCCAATTTGTTTTTCATCAGAAAGCACAGTTCCTTTGATGATTACACTGCATTCCAAGCTTAAATTTAGAGCGCAATTTAATCCATTTTCTGTTGCTGTTTCGGCAGTTACTACACATTGGCAGAAACCAGTACCGTCCCTCAAAATAATGAATGCAATGCCTTTACCTTCTCTTTTGTTAGAAACCCAACCTTTGAGAGTAACCGATTGCCCTACTTGACTCTTTAAACCTGAAATAAACGATTGATGACTCATAATCTTAATTTCCACAAAGATAAATCTTTTTTTTGGGGCTTTCTATAGGCTTGTGCGAATCGAATGTTACTTTTTTATTTCAATTGGCATGTGTTAACTTCGCCAAAGAAATGAGCGCACTTGATAACATTAGGGTTTTAATTCCATCTGGGGCTGGAGCACCTGGTTTTGCAGGTATTGTTCGATGCTTAAGAAAAGACGAACGTATCGAAATTTTCGCTGGAGACGTTCAAGAAAATCCCTATGGAAAGGCGCTTGCAGATCATTTTTTCGTCATGCCTGCGAGTTCTGCAGATAATTATGTAGAAAAGATTTGCGAAATCTGCAAAAAATATCAAATTCATGTGGTCTTGCCAATTACCACGCGAGAGTTATTGCCTCTGGCAGAACATCAATCTGAAATTGAAGCTTTGGGAGCCAAAGTTGTGATTTCTAATTTGGAGGGACTTGAAATTGCGAACAACAAAGGAAGGTTGTTGCATCATCAAATAAAAAACGAAACCGATATTCCTGTTCCTGATTTTGGTTTTGCAATGGGAAAAAAAGGATTTATTGAAACCGCTAATGCTCTGTTTGAGGTTCATGATAAATTGTGTTTTAAACCTGTTGAAGGCAATGGAAGTAGGGGTTTTGGAATTATTGTGAATGAAGTAAACGACGATTTTCTGCACGAAAAAGCTGGAAATAATGCCTTAACAATCAAAGAATGGGCTACAAGAATGCCAAAAGAGTTTGAAGATTTACTCATGGTATGTGCTTATTTACCGGGTACAGAATACAGTGTAGATTTGTTATGTGAGCATGGAAAGGTATTGGTTTGCGTGCCACGAACCCGCGATAAAATGATTGGTGGAATCAGCGTTGCTGGAACTTTTGAAAACAATTTCACCTTGAAAGCCTTTTGTATGTCGCTGGTGAATCAATTCAATCTCCATGGTCCTATAGGCATTCAATGGAAAGAAGATGGCAGTGGAATGCCACATTTGTTAGAAGTCAATCCTAGGTTACAGGGTACAACTTCAGCCTGTGAATTGGCAGGTGTTAATTTTCCGTTGTTGTCGGTAAAAATGGTTTTAGGCGAAGATTTGAAGCTTGGGGACCTAAAAGTACAGTGGGGTAAAAAGTTTGTGAGATATTGGGAAGACGCAGTGATTACTGATGTTTAAGTGATTTTGTGATGTTGGGATTGCAAAAAAATATTTGATGCTTTCAAAATTGATATTATCTTCGCATGACTATGAGTAACGAAAAACGCAACACTAAAGGATATTGGGCTTTATGCATTGTTAGTGGCATCGCTCTTACCTTGACTACCATTTTCTTGCCACAAGCATTTTGGTTGGGTTTACCTACCTTCTTTGGCGGAATGGCAATGGCAATGGATTGGGTTTAATCCTCTCCTTTAATTTTCACAAGCGCTCTTTGCGCATTTAATAACAAAATTATGGCGAATCAAAATTGGTTTGATTTTGAGAAAGATATTGCTGAATTGTATGCTCAGCTTGAAAAAGCAAAATCGACACACGAAGAAGGCAAATTAGATATGACCGATATGGTTTCTACCATCGAGTCTAAAATTAAAGAAGCACAAACTCATGTGTATTCGAATCTAACAGGTTGGCAGAAAGTTCAAATTTCTCGACACCCAGACAGACCTTACACCCTAGATTATATTGAAAATATTTGTACCGACTTTGTTGAATTGTTTGGTGACAGACAAGTGAAAGACGACAAAGCAATTGTTGGTGGATTTGCAAAAATTGATGGTCAGCCAGTGATGGTTATTGGGCAACAAAAAGGTAGAAACACTAAACAACGTCAATATAGAAATTTCGGAATGCCTAACCCTGAGGGTTACAGAAAAGCTTTGCGCTTGATGAAATTGGCTGAAAAATTTCACGTTCCTGTTTTAACTTTAATTGATACTCCAGGTGCAAGTCCAGGATTGGAAGCTGAAGAACGCGGACAAGGTGAAGCCATTGCTAAAAATTTATTCGAAATGGCAACATTGGAAGTTCCAATTGTTTGTGTTGTTATTGGCGAAGGTGCGAGTGGCGGTGCTTTAGGTATTGGAGTTGGCGACAAAGTTCTAATGATGGAATATACTTGGTATAGTGTAATTAGTCCTGAAAGTTGCTCTAGTATTTTATGGCGTACTTGGGATAAAAAGGAGTTGGCTGCTGAGGCTTTGAAATTGTCTTCTACCGATATGTTAAACAACAGGTTGGTTGATGGTGTAATCAAAGAACCAATTGGTGGCGCTCATCACGATCCAACTCAGGCATTTGCTCAATTGAAAGACGCAGTTCTAAAAGAATTTGCGGCATTGAATCAAATGTCAATTGAAGATTTAGTTTCTACGCGAATCAATAAATTCTCAGAAATGGGAGTTGTGGTTGAGGCTTAAGAAATTGATTTTTTCTACCAATTTTAAGTTTTTATATCTCACACTATGAGCAACCGAATTATTGAATTATTTAAAATCAAATATCCGATTATTCAAGGTGGAATGATTTGGTGCAGTGGATGGGAATTGGCTTCGGCGGTTAGTAATGCTGGTGGTTTAGGACTCATTGGTTCGGGAAGTATGTATCCTGAAGTGTTAAGAGAGCACATTCAGAAATGCAAAGCTGCCACGGATAAACCTTTTGGTGTAAATGTCCCTCTATTGTATCCCGACATTGAAAAACACTTCGAAATTATTGTAAGTGAGGGAGTTAAAATTGTTTTCACTTCTGCGGGGAATCCTGCAAAATATACTTCTTGGTTGAAAAGCCAAGGCATTACCGTTGTTCACGTAGTGGCAAATCTAAAATTTGCAAAAAAATGTGAGGAAGCGGGGGTTGACGCCATTGTTGCTGAGGGATTCGAGGCTGGTGGTCATAATGGTCGTGAGGAAACCACAACAATGTGTTTAATTCCAATGATCAAAAAACACTGTAGTTTGCCTTTAATTGCGGCTGGTGGCATTGGTAATGGAGAATCAATGGCTGCTGCGTTGTGTCTAGGTGCTGAAGGCGTTCAGGTGGGAAGCAGATTTGCAGCAACACATGAAAGCAGTGCGCATGTTGCATTTAAAAATGAAATTATACATGCTGGAGATGGTTCTACTGAATTAACATTGAAAGAGTTAACACCAGTAAGGTTGCTCAAAAATGAATTTTATCATGAAGTTCAAACTGCTTATCAGAATCATGCAAACATTCAGCAAATCCATGAATTATTGGGGCGTGGGCGTGCTAAAAAAGGTATGTTTGAAGGTGATTTAGAGAATGGAGAATTGGAAATAGGACAAGTGAGTGCCTACATTAACGATATTGTATCTGCAAAAGAAGTTGTAGATGAGTTGGTATCAGGCTGTAAATTGGCTTTGGATACTACGATTAAGCAATTAAATTTTTAGTTCACAAACTAAATTTTGTTTAACCAATGTGGAGTTTAATTTTGTAAGATATGTCGGAAACTGATCAGTTAAAATGGAAGGTGATTTATACATCTAGTCGCCAAGAGAAAAAAGTTTCTGCGTATTTAACAAAATTTGAAATTGAGCATTATTTACCAATTTATAGAAGTTTAAGGTACTGGAAAGACCGCAAGAAATGGCTAGAGTTGCCCTTGTTTAATGGTTATATTTTTGTGAAACCAACGGATAATCAACGCGATGAAGCATTGAGGATTCCTGGTGTAGTGAAATACATTCGTCACAATGGAACGGATGCAATTATTCCAGAGAAACAATTGAATTTAATCAAAGAATTTATTGAATTTGGGTATTCAATTAGTCAATATGATCCGTCTGAAAATCTTGAAATTGGCGATGTTGCTGAAATTATGGATGGTCCTTTGAAGGGACAAGAGGCTGAGATCTCAAAATTAGGCGACGAAAATTATCTTTTGGTTACAATTGAGGCCATGAATCAAAGTTTTAAGGTTAAATTGCCCAAAGAAATATTAAAATTGCGTCGTAAAAAACCAAAAGAAGAAATCAAACCACTATGGTAGGAGATAAAATATTGTTGTTGTCGCCACACACCGACGACGGTGAGTTGGGATGTGGAGCAACTGTTTCGAAGTTAATTCGAGAGGGTAAACAAGTTTACTATGCTGCATTTAGCGCTTGTGAGCAGAGTGTTTTGCCAAATTTCCCTAAAGATATTCTCATTAGTGAAGTGAAAGCTGCAACTTCTACTTTGGGAATTCCTGAATCTAATTTGAAGTTGTTTCGTTATGATGTGAGAACTTTCAATTATCACCGCCAGGCGATTTTAGATGATTTAATTCAATTGAGGGAAACAATTCAACCCGATACTGTTTTGATACCGAGTGTAAACGATATTCATCAAGACCATAAAACCATGGCAGAGGAAGCGTTGCGTGCATTCAAATTCGTGAATATTTTTTCCTATGAATTGCCCTGGAACAATTTGAATTTTAACACTTGTGCCTTTGAAGTGGTTTCAGAAGAAGATGCACAATGCAAGGTGAATGCTCTGGCACAATATAAAAGTCAAGCGCATAGACCGTATGCAAATGAAGAATTTTTGAGATCTCAGTTGAGAATGCGCGGTGTTCAAGTGGCTCAGCGATATGCTGAAGTTTTTGAAGTTGTGCGTTTGGTCATGAAATAATTGCATTTTCTGCAAATCTCTTTATATAATTAAGATTTAGTACTAAATTCGCCGTTAATGGTTATTTCTCAAATTGTATTTGCACTATTCCTGGCTATAGGAGTATTTTTCTTTACAAAAAGTGTTGGCGTAATTCGACGTAACATTTTGTTGGGTAAGGATGTAGATTTAAGTGATCAGCCAGCGGCCCGTTGGAAACAAATGTTGTTTGTGGCCATGGGTCAAAGTAAAATGACAAAGAGACCAGTTGCTGCATTTTTCCATCTCTTTGTATACTTGGGTTTTGTGCTCATTAACATTGAAGTTCTTGAGATTATGATTGATGGATTGTTCGGAACTCATCGATTTTTTGCTCATTATTTAGGTTCGGTATACGATATTGCCATTGGCTTCTTTGAGATATTGGCATTTGGTGTTTTGGTGGCTTGCGTTGTTTTCCTAGGGCGCAGGTTTATTGTCAAAGTTCCACGCTTAAATATGCCCGAGTTAAAGGGTTGGCCAATGAAAGATGCCACGCTTATTTTGGTTGTTGAAATTGTTCTTATGGCGGCTTTGCTTAAGATGAATGCCACAGAGCAAGTCCTCCAAAATAGAGGAGAAATGTTAAAGCATGGAAGTTTCCCAATTAGCCAATTTTTGGTTCCATTTTATGAGGGATTTTCGAGTGGTAGCCTTCATTTTATGGAAAGAGCTGCTTGGTGGTTCCATTTTGTAGGAATCTTATTGTTTTTGAATTATGTGCCTTTTAGTAAGCATTGGCATATTATCATGAGTTTTCCGAATGTTTATTATAGCACTTTGAGCCCTAAAGGTCAATTTTCAAATATGGCTTCGGTTACAACTGAGGTAAAATTGATGATGGATCCATCTGCGCAACCGCCAGAGGGGTATGAAGCTCCATTAGGATTTGGGGTGAAAGATGTACAAGATTTAACTTGGAAAAACTTGATGGATGCATATACCTGCACTGAGTGCGGAAGATGTTCAAGTGTTTGTCCTGCAAACATCACTGGCAAGTTACTTAGTCCACGAAAAGTGATGATGGATACAAGAGACAGGCTTGAGGAGGTTGGAAAAGCAATGGATGCAGCGAAAAAAGCAGGTACTCCAATTGAGGGAAGGGTAGAAGATGGCAAAGATTTACATAGCTATATTAGTGCAGAGGAATTATGGGCTTGCACCACTTGCAATGCATGTGCTGAAGCTTGTCCTGTGAATATCAATCCAGTCGATATTATCTATCAGATGCGACAATATAAGGTGATGGAACAGAGTGCGGCGCCAAGTGAGTTGAATGGTATGTTCACAAACATGGAAAATAATGGAGCCCCATGGCAGTTCAATCAGAACGATAAAGGCAACTGGGCAAACAGTTAAAAAATCTGTCATTTAGTAAATTTTAACGAAACGGTTGTCGATTATTTACTGATTTCCGTAAAATGTGCAATTATTAACTGATAAATGTTTATTATCTTTGAGGTCTCATGAGCAGTTTTTTAAATAATATGTTGATTTTAGGTATGGGTACCGGTGAAATTGTTGTCGTAGCATTAATATTGTTATTGTTATTTGGCGGCAAGAAAATTCCTGAATTGATGCGTGGTTTAGGCCGCGGAGTTCGCGAGTTCAATGATGCAAAATCAGGCATCAAGAGCGAAATTCAAAAAGGAATGAACGAAGATCAAAACCCAGATTCTAAAAATTGAAAACATACAATCGCATCGCTGAAATTCGTTCGGATATCAGTGCAGGTGCGGTTTCGTGTGTCCAACTTGTAAATCAGTACCTTCAAAATATTGAGGGTAAGAAGCATTTAAATGCATTTTTGGAAGTATGGGCAGATGAGGCTTTATTGCGCGCTGCAGAAATCGACGAAAAGATAAAGCAAGGCACCGCTGGTCGCTTAGCTGGGGTAGTTATTGCCCTAAAAGATGTACTTGCTTATAAAAATCATAAAGTAAGTTCATCGTCTAAAATTTTGGAAGGATTTGAATCTTTGTACAATGCCACAGTGGTTGAAAGGCTTTTGAATGAAGATGCAATATTTATTGGTCGTACCAATTGCGATGAATTTGCGATGGGCGCTTCCAATGAAAATAGTGCTTATGGACCTGTAAAAAACGCAGCCGACGAAACGCGTGTTCCTGGGGGTTCTTCAGGAGGAAGTGCAGTTGCAGTTCAAGCAAATATGTGTCATTGTGCCTTGGGTACCGATACCGGTGGCTCCATACGCCAACCAAGTGCATTTACAGGAATTTATGGATTTAAACCAACCTATGGTTTAATTTCTCGTTGGGGTTTGTTAGCGTATGCTTCAAGCTTCGACCAAATAGGTCCAATGACAAAGAGTCTTGAAGATTCAATGTTGTTAACGGAAATTATGTCTGGGAAGGATGAGCATGACGCTACAATGCGTCAGCAAACGGCTGATCAATATTCGCAGCCAATATCCCCCAAAAAAGCAAAATTTGCTGTGATGAATGAGGCCATTCATCATGAAGGTGTTGATGCTGAAGTGAAAGAAACGTTTAAGAAATTATTGGAAAAATTGGAAGCTGAAGGACATGAGATTCAGTATTTTGATTTTCCATTATTGGAGCAAATGGTTCCAACTTATTATGTTTTAACTACAGCGGAGGCTAGCAGTAATTTGTCGAGATATACTGGAATGTTGTATGGAAAACGCAGTGAAAATGCGCATGATTTAGAATCTACGTACGTGATGAGCAGGACGGAGGGTTTTGGTGCCGAAGTAAAGCGCAGAATTATGTTGGGAACATTTGTATTGTCGAGTGATCAATACGATGCGTATTACAACAAAGCTCAGAAAGTTCGTAGGGTTATTCAAGATCAGACGAACGAAGTTTTAGCGGATGTTGATGCCATATTAATTCCAACAACTAGCACACCAGCATTTAAAATTGGTGAAAAGAGTAAAGATCCAATTGCTATGTATTTGGCTGATTTATTTACTGTTCAAGCGAATTTGGCTGGTAATCCCGCAATTTCTTTACCATTATTTGAAACCAAAGCTGGTTTGCCAATGGGGGTTCAATTGATGGGAAAATCGTTTCAAGAACAAGAATTATTTAATTTATCCCAGTTGTTGGTAGAAACATGCAATTCATGAAGCGAAGTTTAAAGTTTTTATTGCTTGCATTTTTAGTTTGGAGTGGGTTAGGAGCCCAATCTGTGAAGGTTGATAAAGAAATCAAGAAACTTGAAACTAGGGGGTTGCCATATTTTTATAACGCTGAAATTGAGCATTATACTCAAGATTGGTTGATGAATGAAAATGGTGGAACTTCCATTGTATTAGGTCGTTATAAATATTATAGTCAGCAAATTGATCAAGCTCGTCGAAAGTACGATTTACCTTGGTTTGTGGCTGTAATTCCGGCATCAAATACTGGTTTTGAACCTCGATACAAAGATGAGAATGGCAATTCTGGAATGTGGCCTTTGTCGTATTTGATTGCGAAGAAATATGGTTTAAAGCAAATGGCATTATATGATGAGCGTAGAGATCCTCAGGCCTCTACGGTTGCAGCATGTAAATATTTGAAAGATTTATATATCATTTACGGAGATTGGTTGAAGGTAATTACGGCCTTTAAAATTGGTCCGGCGAGGTTGAATCAGGTGATTCATGCTGCTGGAACGTTGAATTTCTCTGAGATCTTTGAATTTTTAGAACCGGAAGAAAGAATTCCGGTGGTTCAGTTTTACGCTGCTGCGGTGGCCTTAAGTTACAGTCAAGAATCTGGAGTGATTGGTGAAGTGCCATTCACACAAATTGAGTCGGATACTGTGAGTTCAGTGAATGTAGTTGTTCCATTTTCGTTGATTCATGATCATTTTAAAATGGATGAAGTGGTTTTCAGGAATTTAAATCCCTCATTAAAAACAAACTATATTCCATACATGGGAAGGCCATTTGTTTTCAGATTGCCAAAAAAGGAAGCAAGGAATTTCAGATTAAAGAAAGATTCGATTATGTATTGGTTAACGGCGGCGCCGATAAAGCCAATGCAATACGATACCTTAATTGAGGTTTTAGAGAATAACGATACGGTTACAATTATTAAATCGGCGGAAGAGTTAGAGGAAGAAGAAAGTACTTTGATTCCACGAGCTCATTCTCAAAAGAAGATTTGGGTTACATATAAAGTTAAAAAAGGGGACGCGTTGTTTACGCTCACAGATATATTTGATTGTTCAGCACAGCAATTGCGTTCTTGGAATCGTGTGAGAGGTAATTATTTATCGGTAGGGAAAACGTTGAAGTTTTATGTTTTTGCTGATAAAAAGGCGTTTTATGTGAAATTGAATTCATTGAATCTTACTGAAAAACGTAAAGTCGCCGAGCAGGATTGATGAAGAAGTTTGTTTTTTTTATCATTGTTACATTCTTTATTTTTGGGTTAAAAGCTCAGTATTCAGGCAATCATAAATCAAAACCTTTAGTTGTTCATTCTATTCAGGAACCAATTAAAATAGATGGTATTTTAAATGAGGGAATATGGAATTCGTTGAAAACTAGAAACAAGAACCATAGTTTTATTCAGCATTATCCATATGATACTTCAATATCACAAACGCAAACAAATTTTGAATTGGCGCACGATGATAAATTTATCTATGCCGCCTTTATTTGCGAGAATAAAAACAGTCACAAACCATTTGTAGTTCAGAGTTTAAAGCGAGATTTTAGTGTTCTCACAAATGATGCCGTAATTTTAACAATTTCTCCATTTTTGGATGGTCAGAATGGATTTTCTTTTGGAGTCACACCGCATAATGCGCAGAGGGAAGGGGCCATTGAAAATGGTGGAACCATGGGTGTTACAACAGCTTGGGATCAAGTATGGTTTAGTCAAACGAAAATTTCTGATAGTTTTTGGGTTGCGGAAATGGCCATTCCTTTTTCGAGTATAAGGTTTACTAAAGGCTCAAAAGTTTGGAGTTTTAATGTATCTAGAATTGATTATCGTAACAATGAAATTAGCAGTTATGTTAGGGTTCCTAGAAATTTCAATATTAGTTCGTTGGTGTTTTCAGATTCTTTAATTTGGGAGCAGCCTTTGGCTGTTAAAACGAAGAAATTTGTATTGATTCCTTATGTAAGTGGTAATTTTCTATCGGCTGGTCCAGGCTCAAAATTTACAAATTCTCCCAAAATGGGAATAGATGCAAAAATTGGCATTACATCGAGTTTGAATTTAGACATTACAGTGAATCCAGATTTTGCAAATGTTGATGTAGATGTGCAGCAATTGAACCTTACACGTTATAGTTTATATTTTCCTGAGCGCCGTCAGTTTTTCATTGAGAATAGTGATTTATTTGCAAATTTTGGTTTTCGTCAAATTCGACCGTTCTTTTCTAGACGTATTGGATTGAATGACCAATATGATGGCAATATTCCCATCTTATATGGAATGCGTATTTCGGGCAAATATGGCAATGGATTGAGACTTGGAGCCATGAATTTGACAACCGATGAAGTTGTAGGAAAAAACAATACTCAAATTAACCGCTCGAATTACACGGTTTTAGCTTTTCAGAAAAAGGTATTTAATTCTTCGAACATTGGAATGATTTATGTGAATGATGTTGTTTTAGGAAAGAAGTTTGCAGATTCGGGAGAACTCAAACAGAAATCTGATTACAATAGCATTTTAGGTGTAGAATATAATTTATTAACCAAGGGCAATACATGGTCGGGCAAAGGATTTATTATGAAATCGTTTTATCCAGGATTATCTAATGCTATGGGTTATGCTCATGCAACCTGGTTACTCCGAAGAACGCTCAATTGGATGTTCATGTGGAATCATGAGTATGTGAGCAAGCATTTTAAGGCTCGAAGTGGTTTTGTGCCTAGGGTAGATAATTTTGATCCATCAACGGGTAAAGTTAGAAAGTTTGATTATTGGCGATTAGAACCAGAGGTGAAATACACCTATTATCCAAGTCGTAATAAAACAATCAATAATATTTCTGTAATGGTTTATAATTCAAGCTATTACGACAGTATGCTTGTGCCAACAGAATCGAATTCGGAAATAGGTTTTGATTTTAACTTTCAAAATAGCGCGGTTATACATACGAGTTTAGACCACGAATATTATCGATTGTTTTTACCATTTGCACCTGTTGATTTACCTGGAGGTGGTTATTTTACGGGTCAGTTTAATTGGTTTAATTGGCATACGGAATTTTCTACGAATACGAGAAAACCAATTACGGCAACAGTTGAATTTACAACCGGAAAATATTTCATTGGTTACAAAAATGAATTTAATGCAACCTTAAACTACCGTGTTCCTGGTTTGGGTAAGAAAAAATTACCAAAGTGGTATATTTCTTCGAATTTCCAGAGAATTAGAATTGATTTGAAGGACAGTGGTTTGTACAACATTGATTTGGTTGGATTAAAAATTGAGCATAGTTTAAACACAACAATGTATTTAACAGGATATTGGCAATTGAATGCACAGAAGGAACTCATGAATATGAATTTAAGGTTTCAATGGCGATATAGACCAATGAGTGATATTTTTATTGTTTTCTCTCAAAATTGGAAGCAATATGCACTCACTCCAAATGCACTCACCGAATCTTGGATGGCTCAGGGTAGAAGCGTAGCAGCCAAATTGGTCTATTGGTTTTAATCATACTTTTTGAGTTGTTTATCAAAAAGTTTCATTGAATATCATAATTCAACGAAAAACACTTTAATTTTGATTTATTAAAGAATAGTTATGATAAACAATCACGAAATCGATTATTACATTCACGGTGAAGAAATGCAATGTGTTGAAATTGAGTTAGATCCTCAAGAGACAGTTATTGCAGAAAGTGGAAGTTTTATGTTCATGGACAATGGCATAGAAATGCACACCATTTTTGGTGATGGTAGCCAGCAAAACTCAGGCGGTTTTTTCGATAAATTGATGGGCGCTGGAAAGCGTTTACTTGTGGGTGAAAGTTTGTTCATGACAGCATTTACAAATTCTGGTTATGGCAAGCAAAAGGTGGCTTTTGCTGCTCCATATGCGGGTAAAATAGTGCCTTTAGATCTATCTCGTTTAGGAAATAAGGTTATTTGTCAGAAGGATGCATTTTTATGTGCTGCAAAGGGTGTAAGTGTGGGCATTGAATTTCAGCGTAAATTAGGTACTGGGTTGTTTGGTGGTGAGGGATTCATCATGGAAAAACTAGAAGGCGATGGTATGGCATTTGTGCATGCCGGTGGTTATATCATTGAAAGAGATTTGGCTCCTGGAGAAGTTTTGAGGGTAGATACAGGTTGTATTGTAGCCTTTACTTCTACCGTTGATTATGATATTCAAATGGTTAGAGGCATTAAAAATGCTATTTTTGGTGGTGAGGGATTGTTTTTTGCGGCTCTTCGAGGACCAGGAAAAGTTTGGTTGCAAAGTTTACCTGTAAGTCGATTGGCAAGCAGAATTTTGAGTTATGCTCAGCCTGGTGGTAGAAAAGAAGAAGGAAGTATTTTAGGAGGATTGGGAAATATTTTTGATGGAGACGGATTCTAAAATAATTCATTTTCAATTGTTTTAGTTATTTTTGTAAATCTTTCATTCTTTCATATTTCCATGAGAAAAATAATATTCATTTTACTTACTTTTTTATTTGTAAAATTTACTCACGCTCAAGTTGGTATTGGTACAAATAGTCCTTCCTCTTCGGCCATTCTTGAATTAAGTAGTACTTCAAAAGGATTTCTGCCTCCACGTATGTCGGAATCGGAAAAAAATGCAATTTCAAGTCCTGTTGCTGGCTTAATGATTTATCAGGTCAATAACTCACCTGGTTTGTATTATTACACGGGTTCTGCTTGGACAGGTCCCTTAACAGTAAGTGATTTAACAGGATATTTAAAGGCAGATGGAAGTGTAACGGCAACTGGAGATTTAAACATGGGTGGTCAAAAGATTACCAATGTGGCAACGCCAACTTCGTTGACAGATGCTGCAAATAAAAGTTACGTAGATGGTTTGAGTGGTGGTTTAACTTGGAAGGAATCTGTTGTGAATTTGGTTTCTTCTGCACCATCAACACCAGCAACAGGTAGTCGTTATATTTTAACCGCTTCATGGGGAGGTGGCTCAACTAATCAAATTGCTACATATTCGGGTAGCACTTGGTCATTTTCGACACCTTCAAATAGAGATGCTGTATTTGCCACAGTTCCGTCAAATGGATATGTCTATAATGGAACCACATGGAATCAATTTAATAGCAGCACAAATTATACATTTAGTACTGGCTTAACGAATACATCAAATACAATCACATTGGCTACCGCTGGTGTGGCAACTGCAAATTTGGCCGATGGTTCGGTAACTGCGGCTAAATTAAATTCAATGAGCGCAACTTCTGGACAAGTGTTAAGGTACAATGGAACTGCTTGGGCACCTGCAACTCCTTCTACTGGAACTGTTTCAAGTGTTTCTGTAGGAACAGGTTTATCTGTTACAAATGCTTCAACAACTCCAACAATTTCTGTTTCTACAGTTCCTGTTGCAAATGGTGGTACTGGTAGTACAAACGGTTCCATTACTGGAACAGGCGCATTAACTTTTGCTGCGGGCGGTACAAATCAAAATGTGACATTAACACCTAGTGGAACAGGTTATACTTTGTTAAATGGCAAAGTTGGTATTGGTACTACAACGCCATCAACTGCCTTGCATATCCAAAACTCTAATGTTTACGGAGGATCAGACAATCCTGCATCAACAAGCGCTCCCTCTTTATACGTTTATAATTCATCAAATAGTTCCTCTAGTGCACATGCAATCATGTCGATTCGATCTGGTGGTAATTCTGGCGGAAATCCTTACATGTCGTGGGATATTAATGGTATAAAGGGTTATAGTATGGGCATTTCGAATGCTACAGATCAATTGATTATTAACTCAAAATGGGATTTTGTTACAGGAACTGCAGCGAACAACATGATGATTTTTAACGAAACTGGCCAAACAAGGGTGATTATTCCAAGTGATGGTGGAGCGTATAATTCAAGTTGGCCTACAGGATGGGGCGGCGGTATTGGTGCATATGATATGTCATTATCAGGTATTTACTATACGGTTATGACAGCCAGATCAGATAGAAGACTGAAAAATCAGATTCAACCTATAGCCAGTTCTGATGCAGTTAAGTTACTTTCAATTAAACCTGTGACTTATTATTGGAATAAGGGTATTTGCGATGATAAAGGATTGCAATATGGCTTCATTGCTCAAGAGATAGAGAAGATTTACCCAGACATGGTTTCAACGGCTACAGATGAGGCTCAAACAAAATCTGTGAATTACCAGTCTTTTCATGCGTTAACAGTAAAATTGATTCAAGATCAAGAAGTAGAAATTCAGAAATTAAAAGAAGCCCTGAACAATAGACAAAATCAGATCGATGAGTTAAAATTGATGGTTAAAGACCTTCTTGTAAAATAATGATCATGAATCAATTGAAATTTGTTTTTGGATTTTTTTGTCTATTTGCATATCATTTGAATGGTCAAATAGGAATTGGAGTTGAATCTGCCGATGCTTCTGCGCGTTTAGAATTAAGTAGCTCTAGCCGTGGTTTTTTAATGCCTCGATTAACCCAAACCCAGAAAAATTCAATCTTAAGTCCTAATGCGGGTTTAATGATTTATCAGACCGATAACACAACTGGTTTTTATTATTATAATGGAAATGCATGGTCTGGACCTTTAACATCTTCTGAAGTGGACGGATATATCAAATCAAACGGTACTGTTGATTTTAGTGGAGCCTTAAATTTAGGGTCGAATCAAATAAAAAACTTAGGAGAACCGAGTCGTATAAGCGATATAGCAACAAAAAGTTATGTTGATGGATTTAGTGGAGGTTTGATATGGAAAGAGTCAGTAATCAATCTTGTAAGCAGCGCACCAAATTCCCCAAGTACAGGAGATAGATACATTTTGAGTGGATCTTGGGGTGGAGGATCTGTGAATCAAATTGCTACATTTTCAGGATCTAGTTGGAGTTTTACCACACCTACGTCTAAAGACGCAGTTTTTGTGACAGTTCCATCAAATGGATATGTGTATAATGGCACAACATGGACACAATTTAATAGTGGAACAGTTTATTCATTTACAAATGGACTGAGTAACGCAAACAATACAATTTCAGTGGCAACTGCTGGTGTTCAAACCAATCATCTAGCCAATGGTGCAATTACGGCAGCTAAGTTAAATTCAATGAGTGCCACATCTGGTCAACTTTTAACCTATAGTGGAACTTGGGGTCCCTCTTCAATTTCATCGGGAACAGTTACATCAGTATCGGGAGGTACAGGAATATCGGTGACAAATGGGAGTACAACGCCCAAAGTGAGTTTTAGCGTTTTGGGTTTATCACAGTGGGGAACCAATAGTAACACGGGTTCAATTACAGGAAATACAGCATTAACGTTTACAGCAGGAGGAACAAATGAGAGCATTACTTTAAGTCCTTCTGGAACTGGATATACCCTTATTAATGGTAAAGTTGGCTTGGGAATTTCTACACCTACAACAACATTAAACATTCAAAATTCGAATGTTTATTCGGGGAATCCCAATTCTAATTCAGCACCTACATTGCAATTATTTAATTCAAACAACACTAGTTCAAACGCACATTCAGTCGCTGTTGTTAGAACAGGTGGTAATTCGGGCGGTGATCCATATACATCATTTGATATTACTGGTGTTAAAGGATATACCGTTGGAATAGAAAACTCTACAGATAGAATGGTATTTAATAGTAAATGGAATTTTATCAATTCTTCTGCCGGGAATAAAATGATTCAATTTAACACAACTGGTCAATCACGCGTCATTATTTCAGACGAATATGGCAATGTAAAAACAAATTGGCCTTCGGGTTGGGGAGGTGGTTTGTGTACATGGGATTTATCTGTTTCGGGAATATATTATAGCACAACCTCTATAATGTCAGATTCTAGGTTGAAGAATACTGTCAATCCGTTAAAATCGAATTTTGCTGACGATTACATGAAATTAAATCCTGTTTCCTACTATTGGAATGAAGATGTATTTAAAGTGCATCAATTGAACTATGGATTTATTTCACAAGAGGTAGAACAAATTTTTCCCGATTTAATTTCAACGGCAACGGATGAAATTCAAACTAAGTCAATGAATTATCAGTCATTGCATTCGATGAATGTTGAGATGGTAAAACGCCATGAAAATACACTTCAAGAAATGCAGGCACAAAATGAAAAACAAGAAATGGAAATGTTAGAATTAAGGAATCAGATTCAACAGAAACTGAACAAGTAATTCTATTTAATTTGTTTTTTTCAACGCTAAAATAGAGAAATCACTCTCTTCTTTTACAATTGTATTGCTCAAATGTCCGAGGCCAGTAATATCCATTGTCACAACGTCACCTGCTTGTAACCACTGAGGCTTAAAACTAGGGTCGTTCAATAAGCCAGTACCATTCAATTCTAGGAAACAACCTGTACCTACAGTACCAGAACCAATAACATCGCCAGGGAAAATGTCTGCACCATAAGCACAACGCTCAATGATCTCAGCGAAGGTCCAGTCCATATCACCAACAGAACCTGCACTCACTTGAATACCATTTACATGGCAACTCATTTTTAAGTCGTAGCTATTTCCAACATGACCAGGTTTTGCAGGGATTTTATACGCTTCCAATTCGTCTGGAGTAACCAACCAAGGTCCAATCACAGTGCTAAAATCTTTTCCTTTTGCAGGACCTAGATTTAACAACATTTCTTCCATTTGAAGGGTTCTTGCACTCATGTCGTTCATAATCATGAAACCAGCAATATAATCATCGGCATTTTCAGCTTTCACATTTCTACCTCTTTTTCCTAAAACAACAGCAACTTCCAATTCGAAATCTAATTTTTGGAAATGATCGGGCATACAAGGAATTGCACCAGGACCCATAATTGCATTGTGGTTGGTGAAATAGAAAATCGGATACTGATCGAACTCAGGAATCATTGGAACACCTCTATTTCTGCGCGCTGCCGCTACGTGTTGGCGAAATGCATATCCATCTCTACAACTTGTAGGATTTGGAACTGGAGCCAATAAATCAGCGCCTTCCAAACTTGTTGCCAACTCTGAATGTTTTCCGGATAAAATTTGTGACTCAACCTCTTTTGATCGTTGCAATTGATTGTCCCAATCTAAGAGCATATCCGCCATTTTTGAGGGAATTTGATTGTCGATTTTATTTAAAGGAAAAATTTGATCGTTTACAATGATTCCAACTTCAGTTGCGTGTTGATTTTTATAGGTCACAAACTTCATGGTACAAAGGTACACAATCGTTTGAAATTTTGGGGGAAAACTCGATTTGTAGTTTGAGAATTTCGATAAGAACTTTGACTCGTTCAATAAAATGGGAAAAGAAACAATTCTAGTGACGGGTAGTAATGGCCTTTTAGGTCAAAAACTAACCGATTTATATTTACAAAACAACAATATCAATTTAGTAGCTACGGGTAAAGGGTTGAACCGATATCCCTCAAAAGAAGGATATGTTTATCAGGAAATGGACATTACAAATTCACACAATGTGAAGGAAGTTTTAGAAATGTACAAACCTTCGGTGGTGATTCATACTGCTGCAATGACGCAAGTAGACGATTGTGAATTTAAAAAGGAAGAATGTGTTTCATTAAACATTGATTCTGTAAAAAACTTGTCGGAGTTAAGCTCAGAAATGGGTTTTCATTTGGTGCATTTGAGTACCGATTTCATTTTCGATGGAACAAAACCCATGTATACCGAAACCGATGAGCCAAATCCTTTGTCGTATTATGGTTGGAGTAAATTGGAGGCCGAGAAAATGGTCATGGAAAATGCGAAAAGTTGGTCGATTTTGAGAACGATTTTGGTTTATGGTCAAGTTGCCGACATGAGCCGTTCAAATATTATTCTATGGACGTATAATACTTTGAAAGAGCAGAAATCTGCGAAAGTAGTATTTGATCAATTTAGAACTCCAACATTGGCCGAAGACTTGGCAATGGGGTGTTTCTTAGCCGCAGAAAAGAAAGCCCAGGGCATTTTTAATATAGCCGGAAAAGATTATGTAAGTATCATAGAATTGGTTGAAAAAGTGGCAAGTATGTACCATTTTTCAACTGAAAATATTGAGACTGTGAGCAGTGATACATTGAATCAGCCTGCGAAAAGACCACCAATTACAGGGTTGAATATTCAAAAAGCGCAAGAAGTGTTAGGGTACGAACCTCATTCCCTCGAAGAAGGGATTAAAATTTGCCTTGGCAAATTAGATTAAATGCTTATAGTGCTTTAAAGCTTCACGTCTCGACAATGGCTTGAGGGGATGCTTGTTCACGAATTCTATGACCCAATTGACATCGATGCGAGCATATTGACGCAAGGCCCAACCAATGGCTTTTAAGTGGAAGAATTCTTTAGAGTTTATGTGTGGAATGATTGATTTTTCTAACCAGATTAAATTCGTTTTATCGCGGTATTTCAGTTGGCAAATCATAGCAGTTCTATTTACCCACATGTTGTTGCTTTCAATCCATTTTTGAAGGGTTGGTTCAAATAAATGAGGGAATTTCTTGAAGAAATCGCCGACAATATTTGCCGCAATGGTATCGATACTGTCCCACCAACTTTTATTGATCATCATAAATTCGATGGTAGCAAGATCAGATTCAATCCAGAGTTTTTTATTTTTATGGAAAGATTCAATGGCAACATATTGAAATTCACGCTCCTTAGAATTCCACAAAAGCTCTACCCATTTGATGAGTTTTTGGTGATCTTTTGGAGACCAAGCTTTGTTGAAAATCCTTAGAGCTTCTGCACGATTTGGAGAGGTTACGCCAATATATGGAAAAAGATTTTTCATATATTTTTCCATTGGTTTTTGCTTTTCAGGAGTAGAAAATTCAATCAATAAAGATTTTAATGTTTCAAAAACTTGTTCCATTCATTTACAAAGTTATCTAATAAACAAATGGCTTCGTCGGTTTTGTTTAATATTTAATTGAACATCCTTATATTTGAAAGAGTACTCTAGGAAACTTATGAAAAAGAAAAATTTATTAATTGCTCTGGCAGTTGTGTCAATTTTTGGCGCTTGTGATGTGATAAAAAATGTGGCTACGCAAACAGCAAACGACGTATTGTCGGGAGCAGCAAATGGAGGATCAACCACAACCATACCGGCACTGACTCAAACAGAAGCAGCTGGTGGTCTTAAAGATGCTTTGGTGAATGGTGTGCTAAACGGAACAGGAGCTTTGGGTAAAGTTGGTGCTTTTGCAAGCAACCCTTCGATTAAAATTCTTTTACCTGCTGAAGTACAATCTATTGAACAAAAAATTAGAGATAATTATTTGTTGAATGCTGCGATTGGCAAAGAGCTTGATAAAACCATTGATGCAATGAATTCGGGTGCAGAAAAAAGCATGAAATTGGCCGTGCCTGTGTTTAAAAATGCAATTACAAATATGTCTTTTGCCGATGCAATGAAAATTTTAACCGGTGGTTCTGGTGCTGCAACTGCTTATTTGAAAAGCACTTCTGAAGCACAATTGCAACAATTGTTTATGCCCGAAGTAAAGAAGGCTTTAGATGAAGTTGCTTTATCTAAAACTTGGACTCCTGTGGTGAATAAAATCAATCAGAATAAAACGTTGTTGGGACTTAAAGCCGACATTCAACCTGATTTGAATAAATATGTTACTGAAAAAGCTACAGCTGCTTTATTCACGGAAATTGAAAAAGAAGAAAATAAAATCAGAAAAGACCCTGTTTCTAGAACAACTGACTTGTTGAAAAAAGCTTTTGACTACGCAGATAAACATTAATTAGTATTTTCTGATGAAATTTAGGATTGTTTTGGTGTTGCTACTTTTGTCGGTATCGACATTGAGCGCACAAACCAATCAACTAAATTCTAAGATTTCTTTTACATATCAAGGCAATAGCTTTGAAAAAATTCTTCAAATTTTTGAAGAAAAAACAAATTGCTTTTTTCAATACGATGCTGCGCTCAAACCTTCCAAAAAATGGTTTGTGTTGAAAGTAGAGAATGAAATTGCGAAAGATGCGTTAAGAGATTTTCTACAAAATTATGGATTAGATTTTTCCGTGGTGGGCGATCAATCTCTGGTTCTCAAAAAATGGATTGCACCCAAGGAAGAGGTCATTCTTTCAGGTAGGGTTTATCATGCTGAAACCAAGGAAAGACTCGTAAACGCATTTATTACCATTCCCCAAACAGGTCAAAGTTCGTTTACAAACGACCAAGGTATTTTTCAAATTAGAACAGATGGTGGATTCATTATTTATGGCATTACCTATCCCGGATTTTTACCATTTATAGATACAATTGAAAATTTTAATCGCACGTATTTTCTTGATATTCCGTTGGTGCCAGAAATGGAACAGATGGAAGTTACATTGGTTACAACCGAACTATCAGGAAACTCACCCAAAGTTGTTTTGGGTAAGTCAGATGAATTTAACATCAACCGTATTCAATTGGAAAAAATACCTCAATTGATGGGCGAGCCAGATATTTTAAGGGTCATGAGCCTAAATCCTGGTGTTGTTTCTGGAAGTGAAGGTGTTTTTGGTATGTATGTAAGGGGTGGTTCGTCAGATCAAAACTTGGTTCTTTTAGACGATGTGCCAATTTATAATCCCTACCATCTTTATGGAGTTTTTGGCGTTTTCAATAGCGATATCGTGAAGAATGCAAAATTTTATAGAGGGGTATTTCCAGCTGATAAAGGTGGAAGATTGAGTAGCGTAATTGATGTGAATACAAAGGAGGGCAATCCTAATAAATTGTCGGGCTCCATTAATTTGGGAATTCTTACCAGTAGAATTGCTTTAAACGGACCTCTTTTTAGCAGGAAAACCACGTTTTCGCTTGCTTTTAGGCGGAGTATTTTTGACTATTTGGTTCAGCCTTTATTTCAATTGATTGAATATAAGTCTGATAACTTCTTGAATCGTTATTATTTTTACGATTTAAACTTTAAACTCACACACCGATTTTCGGCAAAAAGTCGTTTGTCGGCAAGCGTTTTTGGGGGATTGGATTATGCTGGACTTGTAGATCGTAAGTTTTCATCTCTTTCTCAAACAAGAACCCAAGCATTGCGTTCGGAAGATGCATCATCGTGGGGAAATCAGGTTGCAAATTTAAGGTGGGATTATATGCCCTCAGCAACATCTTCGTTTTCGTTAAAATCATATGTGACCAATTATTCTTACTCGCATTCACATTTATACTCCAACGAAATTTCTCATTATAATGACATTGTAAGTAGCGAAAAATCAAATTACGTATTATCGAATGGTTTGAGGGACATTGAATTTTCGGCGCACTACCAAAAACAATTAACCCAACGATTGAATATAAAAATTGGAACCGGTTTTATTGGTCATGAATTTGTACCCAACAAAAGAATCTTAACTTCTGAAACAGATAGTGTCCAAAGCTCTTTCAAGTTTCAAGACAACGAAGTTTTCACACCAGAGGTATTTGGATATTTGTCTTCGGAATACCACCACCCTAAATTGGGGTATTTCGACTTTGGAATTAGAGGTGTTTACTATGGTTTAGAATTGGGTCAATACTATGTATTGCCTGAGCCAAGATTTAGCATTAGAATGCCGTTTTCGAACGATTTTTGGTTTAAGGTTTCTGGTTCACAAACCCGTCAGTTTTTCCACCAGTTGAATAATTTAACACTTGGTCTTCCGTCTGATTTATGGGTTCCTTCAAATGCCAAATTTAGTCCCTCAAAAGCCACACAAGGTGCCATTGGAATCACTAAAGAATTTTCACGATGGGTTTTAAGCATGGAATTGTTTTATAAAAGATTCGATAATATTTTGGAATACAACGACAATGCGGTCTATGTTACTTCAGGTCAAAATTGGGAAAAATCGGTTTGCACAGGAACCGGAGAGTCGAAAGGTTTTGAAGTTTTATTGGAGAAGAAAGTTGGGAAGTTAAATGGTTGGATTTCTTATACTTTGATGCAGGCAACTCGCCAATTTGATGCATTAAACCAAGGAAAAGAGTTCGCTGCGCGTTACGATAGAAGGCATAACTTTAATATTTTGGTGAATTACAAGATTTCAAATAAGATGTTCTTAAGTGCAACTTGGGTCTATAATTCTGGTTTTGCTTATACTTTACCCGTTGGAATTATCCCTTCACAATCTTCGAATGATCCATTTAGAGATGTTTATATATACGGCACAAGAAACAATAGAAGAACAGAAAGCAATCATCGATTAGATCTTTCGATGAATATCAAAGGAAAACCTGGAAAATTGCAAACGCAATTTTCATTTGGCATATACAATGTTTACAATCAACACAATCCATTTTTCATAAATTTGGCTTTGGATCAAAATGGTGATCGGAAATTATATCAAGTAAGTTTGTTGCCAATTATACCTTTTGTGAGTTATCAATTATCATTTTAATGAGGTTAATTTTATCATACATATTGGCTTCCTTAGTTCTATTTTCTTGTATAGACGAAGTCCCTTTATTGTCCAATGATGATACGCCTCAGGTCATTGTAGTTCATTCTTTTATCAATCCAGATAGCTCGTTGAATGTGAATATTGCAAAAGTGTCGAATCTAAATGAACCATATATTTGGATTCCCGACGCGATTGTGAGCTTAAAAAGAAACAAAAGTGATTCTTCTAAATTCAGTTATTTTTCGGGAGGAAATTATGTTTCTAACATTCAAATTAGTCACAACGACAGTGCGTACTTAGCAATTAATCATTCGCTTTATCAAAATGTGATTGCCATAAAAGTTCCCTCAAAAGTAATAATTAAACAAGTTGATACGTTTAGGTCTTTGATAGGAACCGTTGGTAAAACTAGGGTTTATAGAATTTATTTTAAAGATAGTGCTTACAATAAAAATTACTACAGACTTTACGGTGTGAGGAATTTTAAAAAGTACACTTTAGATAAAAATGGCAATAGAATAGATAGTTTGCGTTCATCGGAGCGTATTTCTTTGGGGGGGAATGAGTTGGCATTTTTGAGAAATTCTTACAATGCGTATACCACAAAAGAAATTCTTTTTAGTGATGAAACCTTTAATGGGGTAGCAGCGAAGTTTGAAGTCTATGAAACATTGATTAAATTCAACAGTCCAACCTTTTTCACGGAATCAATTGACATCTATTTAGAAAACATTTCGGAGTCAATGTATGATTATTTAAATACAAGGAATGCTCATTTGTGGCAGCAAAATTCTATCACACAATTGCCTTCCAAAGTGAAAGGAAATTTGGGCATTGCATATGGAGTATTTGGTGCTTATTCAGCTTTTAAATATCGAATTAAATTTTAATCGATAATTTTCATTTCAACTTCATCAATTTTAGCACCAACCATCTTTGTAATGTGAAACTCAAATTGCTGGAAACGAATGGTTTCGCCGGTATGAGGAATTTTTTCAGAGCAGTAAATGATAAATCCACCGAGGGTATTGTATTCGCCTTCTGGTAAATTGAAGTCATATTTTTCGTTGAGGTAATCAATTTCCAAACGCGATGCAAAGCGGTAATGATTGTCGCCAAGCACTTGTTCATTCGAATCTAGGGTATCAAATTCATCTTCAATTTCGCCAAAAATTTCCTCCACCACATCTTCAATCGTAGCAATGCCTGCTGTCCCTCCAAATTCATCAACAACAATGGCTAAGCTTTTCCTTTGTTGAATAAAGTTTCGGAGCATGTCATGTGCTTCTAGGCTTTCATTCGCAATGAGTGTAGGTCTGAGAACATCTTTAATTTGAGCTGGGTTATGAAATAAATCGGAGTGATGCACAAAACCAATGATATGGTCAATATTGTCTTTAAAAACCAAAATTCTTGAGTGCGAAGTTTCTATAAATTTTGCCTTTAACTCATCGATACTTGAATCGATATCAATGCTCACAAGTTCGGTTCTTGGAACCATAAAATCGCGCACAATGACTTCACTAAAATCGAGGGCATTTCTAAATGCTTCGGTATCAATTTCCTGAGTTTCTACGTTCGATGAATTCTCGATCGATGAAATATAATTGTCGAGATCAACTTTAGAGAAGACAGGAGTTTGTTCGGTAATTTGGGTTTTTGTAAAAATACGCAGGAGAAAGGAAGAGGCCGATTTGGTGAAAGCAATGAGAGGCCAAAGTGCTAAATGCATCATTCTAAATGGCATTGAAAATGCAAATATGAGCTTGTCGGCTTGCATTTTAAACAAGGTTTTCGGAATGAATTCAGCGGTTATGAGTACTAAAAAAGTACTGATTAAGGTCACTGTAAGAATTTTTAAAATTTCGTTATGGATAACAGAATCGAGGTAATATTCAAGAATATTCCCCATGGCCATACCGTAAATAACCAAACTCAAATTTGTGGCAACGAGTACGGTACTAATGAATTCGCTAGGTTGCTTTACATAACGTGCCAGTTGTTTCGCACCAAATACACCTTGTTTACTTCTTAATTCGATACGGAGTTTGTTTGCCGAAATAAATGCAATTTCCATTCCTGAGAAAAAGGCAATGGTTAACAAACATAAAACGATGGTCATCCAACTAGAAACTGTAGGGGTTTCGATGATAGTATTCAATAATTGTACCGAGAGGGGGTCAGGCATATTTATTCGAAGATACTAAATAGATAGAAGATTTTAAAGTGTTTTGCGATTTATGCAAAAAAAATATTGCAATCGTGGGTTAACTTTGCAACAATGAATCAAAAGTTAAGAGTTGGAATTATTGGCGGTGGTCAATTGGGAATGATGTTACTTCAAGAGGCCGATTTGAATGCTGCAACCTACACTGTGTTAGAAGCTTCTGAAGATTGTCCCTCAAAACCATACTGCCAAAATTTTATACAAGGTTCATTAAAAGATGCCCAAGCCATCCGCAATTTGGCTGCCGTTTCCGATGTTCTGACATGGGAAATTGAACACATTGACGTGAATACCCTCATTGA
>JACCDW010794036.1_pt1 | contig 33304 bp, 33 predicted proteins | sample 7449781 | NCBI WGS metagenome assembly JACCDW01 (sample SAMN15323449, study PRJNA562643) | freshwater metagenome | isolation source: river surface water | place: USA:Blue River Watershed | collected 2017-08-18
CGAATGCTTTTAGTGGAGGGAGTTGTGCTTCGTTTTATCATTCTCCTGCAGGCACACGTAACTTTTACTCAAATGGTATTCAATTGTACGCTGGCGTTATTTATTCTGTGAATGTATTTTATAAAACAGACAATGCTGGTGGAACAAATTGGAGCCAACTACAATTGGGTATTGGCCCTTCACAAACAGTTAACGGCACTACCGTTGTTGCCTTGGTGTCATCTCCGAATTCTTCTGTTTATACGGCTCTTGCTTCAACCTTTAGTGTTATTAATTCTGGACTGTATTACCTCTCCATTGCGGCTGCTGTCGTTCCTGGTGCATCTGAACAATTGTATTTTGACAATGTGAGCATTAGCATTCCTTGCACTGGACCCGGCGCAGCGAATGCCCCAACTGTTTCTATTAGTACCACCAATGGGTTCACTACAACCTCTGGCTCAACTTCCATCTGCGCCAATCCTCAATCTACTCTGACCGCTCTAGGGGCTAATAGCTATAGCTGGAATGGAGGTATAACCACAGCTACAAGGGTGCTTGGGGCCGGTTCGCCAGGAAGTATTTTCGTTATCGGTACAAATACCTTAACCGGATGTTCCGCTTCAACTGCCATTAGTCAGATATTCCCTGTTCCTTCTAATAGTATTCAGGCTACTGCATCTGTTATTTGTCCAGGTGAAACAACCACGCTTTCTGTTTCAGGAGCCAACACCTATACGTGGTTTAACGCTACTCATGCCACAACGATAGCCCTTTCTCCTACCCTTACTACTACTTACTCGGTTATCGGTACGTTTACCAATACTGGTTGTAAAAACACCACCATGTTTACCGTAACTGTGCAATCACCAACAGTAATAATTACTGCTAATTCAACTGTCATCTGTAATGGTAGTACCGCGGCATTAAACGCCGTAGGGACTGCGAATTATACTTGGACAGGGGGTCAAGTTAGTAGCAATAATGCCTCCATTGCGGTCACCCCTAGTGCCACCACCATTTATACCGTTACAGGAAGCAACAGTTCTTTTTGCTGGGATACAACTACCATAAAGATTACTGTACTTGCAACGCCAACCTTGGCACTGCAAGGCAGCACCTTTATGTGTAAGGGACAAACACTTACCCTAGTGGCCAGTGGCGCTTCCACTATTCAATTTCAAGGCAATATTCTTTCACAAACAAATGGCACGGCAACCGTTTCTCCTCCAATAAGTGGAAATTATGTGGTAATTGGAACCGACCCTAATGGCTGTACCGACAGCCTTAACTTCAGTATTACGGTTGATAAGTGCATTGGTATAAACTCTCACTCTGAAACGACCGCTTCAATCTTCCCTAATCCATTCCATGACCGCCTTTACGTGCAATCCGAGACGCCTGTAACACTAACTATCTGGTCAACCACCGGCCAACAAATAGCGCAATTCACCCTTACTAATGGCTTTATTACAACAGATGTTTTGTCCCCAGGCTTTTACTCCATTGAGCTAGAAAAGGAAGGCCGATCACACCAATTCAAGTTTATTAAAGAATAAAAGGGTATAAAGCCCATTATTCCCAATAAAATAGCCGATAATGTTAAAGAATGCGTTTGGTTTTTGCATTAATACCCCTATTTTTGCGGGTTGAACGACTACCATGGCTAATTTCGACCTGATCATGCCCAAAATGGGCGAAAGTGTAGCAGAAGCTACGATTATAAAGTGGACCAAGAAGGAAGGCGACTCCATCAAGGTGGATGAAACTGTTTTGGAAATTGCTACAGACAAAGTAGATAGCGAAATTCCATCACCCTTTGAAGGGATTTTAGTAAAACGTTTGTTCAATGAAGGCGACGTTGTGCAAGTAGGCACTGTAATAGCGGTGATTAGCTCTGATGGCGCTGCTGCTGTTAGTGCGCCTGCCGCTGCTGCACCTGTTGCCGCAACTGCTGCGCCAGCGCCTGTTGCTGCTGCACCGGTAGCTGCAGCTTCCAATAACGATTATAGTAAATCAGAAAAATTTTATTCACCGCTCGTTAAGTCCATTGCCAAGGAAGAAGGAATTAGCATGGCCGAACTTGACGCTATAAGCGGTACAGGTCAAGAAGGAAGAGTAACCAAGGCCGATATTTTGGCTTATGTTGATCAACGCAAAAAAGGTGGTGCGCCTGTTGCGGCTCCTGTAGCGGCAACACCAACCCCTGCAGCTGCGCCTGCGGCAACTCCAACTGCAGGTGATGGAGCAATGGTGATCAACCGACCTGCTGTTGCAGTTGGTGCCGGTGATGAAATTATTGAAATGGACCGTATGCGTAAACTCATCTCCGATCACATGGTGATGAGTAAGCACGTTTCTCCACATGTTACTTCCTTTGTAGAAGCTGATGTTACCAACCTGGTATTGTGGCGCGATAAAGCCAAGAAAGAGTTTGAAAAACGCGAAGGCGAAAAACTCACGTTTACACCTTTGTTTATCGAAGCAGTAGCCAAGGCTATTAAGGACTTCCCGATGATTAACGTTTCAGTAGATCAAACAGGAACTAAAATTATCAAGCGTAAGAACATTAATATTGGTATGGCAGCAGCCCTACCTTCTGGAAACCTTATTGTACCAGTAATTAAGAATGCTGATCAGAAAAATTTACTGGGTATAACCAAGTCTGTTAATGATTTAGCAGCAAGAGCACGTGCGAATAAATTGGCTCCGGATGAAATTCAAGGTGGCACCTTTACATTAACCAACGTTGGTAATTTTGGTAACGTAATGGGTACTCCTATCATCAACCAGCCGCAAGTAGCTATTTTAGCAGTTGGTGCCATTAAAAAGAAACCTGCTGTAATTGAAACACCTCAAGGTGATATGATTGGAATTCGCCAATTCATGTTCCTCTCATTGAGTTACGACCACCGTGTGGTTGATGGTTCCCTTGGTGGCACCTTCTTACGCCGTGTAGCCGATTACCTCGAACAATGGGATATGACCAGAACGGTTTAAATAAGCACCATAATTAAAAAAGGCTGTTACTTCGGTAACAGCCTTTTTTATTTGTCCTTTTCTTAGTTAAACCTCTTGACTAAAAAAGGAAAAGTGCACGTTGCCATACTTCCTTTCTCTTGAAAAATGTGACAACCCTTCCGTCTGAGTTTGCTTTCCATGTTCTACTATTAACAGGCCATTTGGCGACAACCAGCCCTTGCTGAAAATAATTTCAGGTAATTGTAAAAGGTTAGGAAGTTCGTATGGTGGGTCGGCAAAAATTAAATCATACCCTTGTGCTGGGTGATTCAAAAAACTAAATACATCTACTTTGTGTATTTGAAGAGGTAACTGCAATTGTGCAGCTGCCGTTTTCATCCAGGCACAACATTTAGCATGCGAATCAACGGCTGTAACGCGGGCGCCGCGTGAAGCAAACTCAAGTGACATGTTGCCTGTTCCGGCAAATAGATCAAGCACTTGAATTCCCTCTAAGTCCATTTGATTATTGAGAATATTGAATAAGCCTTCTTTCGCAAAGTCGGTGGTAGGCCTTACCGGCAATCCTTTCGGTGGGTGCAATGCCCTCCCCTTACTTGTACCGCCTATGATGCGCATATCGACTGATGTAAAACGTTATAGAAAAAATGGTCTGGAAATTGAAGTCCCGCTTTCACCTTCAACTGCTTGTCTCGTTTCAAATAATTAACCTCGCGAATGTACTTACTCAAATCGCTGAGTAAGGCATCATTAACTTGTAATTGCGATGAAACATGGAGTTGCGCCTCAAGCGGATTGATAGCTAATTGTTCCATAGCAAACAAAATGTAGTACAATATATCCTCGGCTACTTCAAAATTGAAGACATTATAAAAAACGATTTGTCCCTGTTTTGCCACTGCTAATTCAATACAGCCATGGCTCACCACTGCAAACATGGAAGTTTGGTGCAAACTTTCGTCCGACAGTAACATAGAAAGCGTAACCATACCAGCGTGCAAAAACAAGGCTTGAGGAAATTCCTTTTCACACCAAGCCAATAAGGTTGCTTGAACGCTATAACAAAACTGTACCCCCGGCAACTTACCTCCCATTATGGTTCCTTCTGCACCGGTGGCAAATGTTACCAAGGAGGCGACGTGCGAGGGGTCATAAAAACTTTCTGGCACCAATGTAAAATCCTTGTTTAAAAATGCCATGTTTACCTTTTGAAAACTGCTGGCCGAAACTTTGTATTGATTTAAAATTCCAGCGAGCATGTTTATCAAATCATCGCCCTGACAGGCAGGAAAATGAAACTCCCCCAAGAAGAGTACCGTTTCCTGTTCATCGGCCACCATCATTTGCAACGAAGATGACGCCAGCAACAGCGACAAGCGATTGGAATTACCTTGCCAATCGTTACTTCCTATCAATGAGGCAACAGAAAAAGGAGTCATAGCGCAAAACTAAGATATTCTAGCGACACCCAAGGTATTCAATTGTGCTATACCGGCTATTGGTGAGCAACTGCTTAAAAAAAAGCGGTTGATTATAGCCATTTGGTCCTAATTTAGCCCAGTGGCATTCTTTCAACATTCTGAATTCATAGAGAACATTAGGAAGTTCCTTCCCTTTAGTCCCAATGCCGACCAAGAAGCAGCACTTAATGTCCTTGCTACCTTTATTCTTGATGATGATGAGCGGTCAGTTTTTATATTGAAGGGCTATGCGGGAACTGGTAAAACGAATTTAATTTCTGCCTTAACAAAAGCGTTACCGTCTGTTCGCTTTAAAAGTGTGCTACTCGCCCCTACAGGCCGTGCCGCGAAGGTTCTTTCGGGTTATGCTCAACGTCCGGCTTCAACCATACATCGGAAAATTTTCAGAAAAACTACAGGCGCCAATGGCGAGGTTTTTTTTGCGCCTGCCGATAATTTACACCGCAACACGCTTTTTATAGTGGATGAAGCCTCGATGATTGCTGCATCGTCAGGCGAAGGAGGGCATGGTAGTATTTTAGAGCATCTTTTTGAATATGTATACAGCGGGGTTAACTGCAAACTACTTTTGTCTGGCGATACTGCCCAGTTGCCCCCAGTGGGCGAATCTGAAAGTCCTGCGCTTGACCCTAATTGGTTAAGAACGGCCTTTCATTTGAATTTGCGATTAACCGAATTAAAACAAGTTGCTCGACAGAAAGATGAGAGTTTGATCTTGTACAATGCGACCAACTTACGCATTCAATTGGCTGCTGGCGAAAAGGGCTTTCCAAAATTAGAAACGGGACAGGATGTTATTGCTGTAAATGGTGACGAATTGCTCGATACCCTACAAAATGCCCTGTCAACCTATGGTGAGGATGACGTTGTCATTATTACCCGCTCAAACAAACGGGCTAACCTGTTTAATCAAAATTTCAGAAACCGAATTCTGTTGTTTGAAGAAGAGATAAATACCGGTGACCGGCTAATGGTTGTGAAAAATAACTACTTCTGGTTACCTGAAAACAATGGCGAGGCCGCCTTTATTGCCAATGGTGATATAGCAGAAATTAAATCCATTAGACGGAGGGAAGAGCAGTATGGCTTAAAGTTCTGCGACGTGGTTTTAAAATTTGTTGATTATGAAAATTTACCCGAACAGGAAGTAAAAATACTGATAGACCTGCTGCATAAGGACCAAGCTGCCATGAGCTCGGAGGACTTAAAGCAATTTTACCATTTAGTAATGGAAGACGTTCAGGATGAGCCCATTAAAGCAAAGCGACAAGCCTACATCCGCAATAGTGAACATTACAATGCACTGCAGGTTAAGTTTAGTTATGCCATAACGTGCCATAAATCGCAAGGCGGACAATGGCCGGCGGTCTTTATTGATTTAGGGTATATAACAGAGGACATGATGGGTCCAGAATTTATTCGTTGGTTGTACACTGCGCTCACCCGCGCTAGTGAGAAAGTATACTTGATAAACTTCCCTTCTCAAATGCTCAATTGAGGAAAATCGCCCCTACTCTCGCTAATTCATACCCATTTGTTAATTAAATTACCATTTTTCGGTGAAATATTACGTACTTTTCCCTATTTTAGCAGGATATTAGGCATACGCCCCTTATGAAATTTACAACAAAACTCATCGCAGTAGCTATTCTGATTACCCAGGCAGGATGGTCTCAGGGTTTTTTACGACCAAATGAGTGGAAGAAATACCGTTGGGAAATATACGGTACTGTGGGAAGTTCCTTTTTTATTGGGGACTTAGGAGGACGTAATGTCGCAGGTACCTTGCTTGGTCCTGCTGACTTAGACATATTAATGACTCGTTCAACAGAAAGTATTGGTGGACGGATGAAATTAGCGCGTACCGTAAATGTAGCTGTGAAGATGGCGCATTTGTGTTTACGTGGTGATGACGCCGAAACCAAGGAACCTGTACGTAACAACCGTAACCTCAATTTCAAGTCCAATGTTTTTGAGTTTACCGGGCGACTTGAGGCTGGTATTGCTAGCCGTAAACGCGGTGCCAACAAGTATGGCATTAAAAAGAACTATGGTAAGTACCGTCGTGTGACCAATGAACTTTATGGTTTTATCGGTATTGGTGCATTTTATTTTAGAACACAAGGAAGGACTCCTGAAAATAACTGGATTCAACTTTACCGACTTCATACCGAAGGTCAAGGTTTACCAGGTGGTCCCAAGCAATACAGCCGCATTAGCTGGTGTATACCTGTTGGTGGCTTTTACCGCTTAGTGTATAACAAAATATGGACATTTGGTGCGGAGTTCAACTACCGCAAAATTTTCACCGATTATATTGATGACGTTAGTGGCCGGTATTATGATCCAAAAGCCTTGGATGCAGCTTACGGTCCCCTTTCTTCGTTCATGGCTGATCCCAATAAAGGATTAATACCAGGAGCTACGAAACCTGCAGCTGACGCTACACCTGCGCAACGGGGTAATAGCCGTGTTGACTCTTACTTCACCATTGAATTTACAGTGGGGTACGTGTTCAAGCAAAAACGCAAATCTGCTCGTCTACGTAGTAAGTTCTAATTCAATTACGGTTGTATTGTGTACAGTGCTGTTTGTTGGCTCATTGCTAACTTGTACATTCTGCTTATACCGTTACCTTTCCTAAATCGAGTACCTCACTTAAGAGCATAAAAAAAGCCGTCTGAAACAGACGGCTTTTTTAATTACTGAGAGTTGCTTATTTCTTAGCAGCACCTTTTGCTGGAGCAGCAGCTGCAGCAGCATCTGCTTCGTTTTGAGCAGCAGCACGGGTCATATCAACGCTCACCACAGAAATGTTACGTGGGTGTTGAATAGCAATACCGTCAAGGTTGATATCGCCAACAGAAATTGACTTACCAATGACAAGATGTTCGGCATTTAATTCAATAGCTTCAGGCAATTTGCCGATCAAACCACGAACTTTTAATTTACGCAGTTTCAAGTTCAATTTACCACCAGCTTTAACACCTTCCGATTGGCCACCAACGATACGCACCGGTAATTTTACAGTTACTGGTTTGTCATCGGTAACTTGTAAAAAGTCAGCGTGAATGAGTCTGTCGGTAATGCGGTGGAATTGTGCTTCCTGCAATACGGTGCGGTACTTTTTACCGCTAACTTCTACTTCAACCAAGTTGGTTTCTGGTGTGTAGATGATTTCTTGGAAGTGACGGGCGTCGGCACTAAAGTGAATTTGTTCACCTGTTCCGTAGATTACGCACGGCACCAATCCTTGTGATCTGAGAGCCGCAGCATCTGTTTTCCCTACGTTCGCACGGGGCGAACCGCTCAATGATACTGTTTTCATTTTTTCTTTTTTTTAGACTGCCTCCCCATGGCAATCGGTTTATAGTTAAATCCTGTACGGGGTTACATGATAAAATTGCCGCTGATGGACTCGTAGTTGTGTACGCTATTGATCACTTTCGCGAACAAATCAGCCACACTTAATACCTTTATTTTATCGCTTTTTTGCGTTAAAGGAATGGTATCAGTCACTATCAGCTCTTCTAATTTTGAATTATTAATATTTTCGTAAGCCTTGCCAGACAGCACCGGGTGCGTACAAATAGCGCGAACGCTCAATGCGCCACGATCCATCATCATTTCTGCTGCTTTGCACAACGTTCCACCGGTATCCACTAAATCGTCAACCAAAATAATGTTGCGGCCTTCGATATCGCCAATGGCTGTCATTTTTTCAACCACATTGGCTTTCGCTCGTTGCTTATAGCAAATCACCATTTCTGCCTTTAGATGTTTGGCATACCCGTTGGCCCGCTTACTACCACCCATATCGGGGGCAGCAATGGTAAGGTTTTCGAGGTTGAGTGACTTGATATAAGGAAGGAAAATGGTTGAAGCGTAAAGGTGATCCACTGGTACGTTAAAGAACCCTTGAATTTGGTCAGCATGCAAATCCATAGTCATCACCCGGGTAGCGCCGGCAGCGGCTAACATATCGGCCACCAATTTGGCGCCAATAGCCACACGGGGTTTGTCTTTACGATCTTGACGAGCATAACCGTAATAGGGAATCACGGCAACGATGTGGCGGGCGCTGGCGCGCTTCGCTGCATCAATTAACAAAAGTAATTCCATCAAGTTATCGGCAGGGGGCATGGTGCTTTGTACAACAAATACACTGTGTCCGCGTAGACTCTCTTCATAAGAGGCCTGTAGCTCACCATCACTGAATTTGTAGCGCTCCACTTTACCTAGTGAAGTACCAAATGAAGTAGCAATTGAACCGGCCAGCACTTCTGTAGCTTGTCCGGCGAATATTTTTACCTGCGATACCATTTTTTGAAGAGGTGCAAATATAAGGATTTTTCCTGTAAAATAGGCTTTTAATGGCTTAAGAATCAAAGTCTACGTGGTATTACCGCCTATCCGTCTTAAAAAATACAAGATAAGGCGTTTTGAAGCGCTTTCTATTGGGTGTAAATGCCAAGATAGCTTTAGGTTCGTCTTTTGTAAACGCCAGAGGAAGTGCGGCTTAAGGACAGTAGCGGCAGCCCTTTGCCTCTCGCACTTAGCAAGGTTTGGCTGGCAGGGCTCTGTGTTGGAGCGAGAGCCCCTGCCGGCCATTAACCTTGCTTGGTGCGAGGGGCAAAGGCTATAGCGGATGGCCTGACCCCGGCGATTTAATTGCAATAAACACTGTCGCCGGGGAAAGCCCCAACTTTAAAAAAATCATCACAAAAATGCTTTCACAAAAAAAGCCGACACTTTCGCATCGGCCGTTAAAAAATTGGACGTATTTATAACAACGTTACGGGCGGGGTGAATTCAGTGAGTTCGAATTTTCCGGTGGCCTTTAACGCTGCGTATCCACCACTAACGTTGATTAAGTTTCTGAATCCGCGTGACCGAAGAATGCTTACAAACACCATGCTGCGGTAACCTGCGGCGCAATGCACGTAGTACGTTTTATTGGTATCGATTGATGCCATGGCGTCGTTAATGAAATCGAGCGGTAAGTTGACTGCATTCATGATGTGCTCGCTGTTGTATTCACTTTTCTTACGCACGTCGACAATTAAAACGTGATGCTCGTTGGCATGCGCTGCAAACGATTCGGCGGTAAGGCTGTGAATAGTGTCGAACTCGCGGCCCGCTTGTTTCCAATTCTCAAAACCGCCGTCGAGGTATCCGAGTGAATTGTCGTATCCAACGCGAGCCAAACGGGTGATGATCTCTTCTTCCCTACCCTTATCAGCTACAATGAGCAGATTTTGTTTCACATCTGGAATCAAGGTTCCTACCCAGGTTGCAAAACTGCCGTCGATGCCGATATTGATGCTATTGGGAATAAAGCCCTCTCCAAATTTTTCGGCTTTGCGGGTATCGATAATTAAGGCGCCGGTTTCATTGGCAGCCGCTTCAAATGCCGCAGGAGATAAAGCCCGCGAGCCTCGTTCGAGAATAGTATCAAAGCTCTCGTACCCCTTAATATTTAAGAGCACGTTTTGTGGAAAATAACCCGGAGGGGCCACTAGTCCATCGAGGACTTCCTTAATAAATTGCTCCTTAGTTAATTCAGGGTTGAGTGCATAATTAACCTTCTTTTGATGACCAAGTGTATCGGTGGTTTCATTGCTCATTTTTTTACCACAAGCGCTACCTGCCCCGTGATTAGGATACACAATGAGTTCGTCGCTTAATGGCATTATTTTATTGCGAAGCGAATCGTACAAATGGCCAGCCAATTTCTCTTGGGTTAATTCTGAAATCACGTGTTGGGCTAAATCGGGGCGACCCACATCGCCAATGAAGAGCGTGTCGCCAGTAATGAGGCCGTGTTCTTTACCCATCTCATCAATTAGCAAGTAAGTAGTGCTCTCCATCGTATGGCCAGGGGTATGTATCACCTTTACTTTGATTGCGCCAATGTCAAACAACTGTCCGTCGTTCGCCACCAAGGCATCGAAACCAGGTTTGGCAGTAGGCCCATAAACAATTGTTGCTCCTGTTTTTTTAGCTAAATCGAGGTGTCCGCTAACAAAGTCTGCATGAAAATGCGTCTCGAACACGTACTTAATTCGTGCCTTATCGTTACTTGCCCTATCGAGGTAGGGCTGTACTTCGCGCAGTGGGTCGAAGATAGCCGCTTCGCCGTTGCTTTCGATGTAGTAGGCAGCGTGTGCCAGGCATCCGGTATAAATTTGTTCAACTTTCATAATCGTAATTTTTGATAGTACAAATTTGCAGGGTTTATAAGGGTTTAGTAGGAACTTTTGTTCCTTAAGGAGATGATGTTGGTCAGGAAAGTTGAGAGTTGAAATTAATTGTAAATGGTGAATTGTAAATGGGTAATGGGGTGAACAAAATGTACGCGTTAAATTGAAAATTGAAAGTTGAGAATTGAGGCGTTGACGAATGACATTTACTTCAATCTGACTTTTGGAGCAAGTTAAAGAGCAAGTGCAAGAGCACGTATGTTTGCGTCAAACTTCCACCCCTCACCCCGCACCCACTACCCGTTTTAAATGGTGGATGGTTAATGCTTAATGCGGGAACGCTGCGTGCGCCAACATCCCTGCTGAAAGTCATCCTGAAGGCACCTTGGAAAATTTTGATTGGTGCCTTCAGGATGACGTTCTGCGGGAGTAGCGTATTGGCAGTACAGGTTATGATATGAGCAGGGTTGAGAATGCGTTTACGCATGTAAACTTCTAAGAGCAAGTTAAAGAGCAAGTGCAAGAGCAAGTGGGTTTTCGTTAAACATCCACCCCGCAGGCCTACACCCACGGCCCGTTACAAGTTGAATTGCAGTGGAAGGCCCGCCCGGGCGCCCAAAAAATAGAGAACAAAAAGAAAGAGAGATCAATACAGCATTTCAAAGCATCGTATCATAGTAATTCGATACTATTCCGTCCGAGTTTTACCAATTGCCGTTGTTCTAAGGTACGCAGAAGACGGCTGATGGCTTCGCGGTGGGCATGTAATTCGTCGGCAATTTCTTGATGCGTAATTTGAAGTACCTTGGTTTGTTTTGCCTTGCACCGTTCGTTGAGATAATGAAGTAGCTGCTGATCCATGTTTCGAAAAGCGATTAAATCAATTACTTGCATCAGCTCTGCAAACCGATTTTGGTAATTTAAATTAATAAACGCCTTCCATTCAGGGAATCGAAACCAATCTTCTGTTTTTCGTACCGGAATCATAAGTAACTCAGCATCAACTTCGGCCACAGCCCTGATCATACTCCTTTTACCACTTTGGCAGCAGGTAACAGACATGGCACAGGTTTGTCCCGGTTGCAAGTGATAGAGAAAATTTTCTTTTCCATCATCATCTACACGCAACACCCGTATACTCCCTTCGAGTACAATTGGAATGTTGACAATCTCATCACCAGGATTCATGATGGCCGTGCCGGCAGGAATATGTTTCAGTTTTGCTTCGTTATCAATTTCCTTGATTAATTCAGAATCAGAAAAAATTTTAGAGCCGGCTGACTTCATAGAAAAAATCTAAATTTAAAAAGTTTCAGAGAGAATTCCATTCATAATTAACCACGTTTCGTGAGCCTTGTAATTTTTTAGCAAAAAAAGTTGCGTTATGCAACAAATGTTCCCGTAGTTCGTAACGCGTTGATGCAATTTTGTAACATGAAAAACATGCTGATGCGCTATAAACTTGAAATCCTTGGTGGCACTACCGGAGCGATTGCTGGATGGATGTATTGGTATTTCATCGGTTGCAGTAACGGCCATTGTCTGATTTCCTCCAACCCACTTATCAGCACCCCTTATGGAGCACTCATGGGCGCCATTGCCTTTAGCATGTTTAAAAAACAACCTGTTAAACAATAATAAAACAAACAAAATGACCACAGCAGAATTGCTAAAAAACGGAACCGCCACCATAGTGGATGTGCGCACACCAGCAGAATTCATGGGAGGCCACGTGGCCGGCAGCATCAACATTCCCTTACAAAACGTACCTTCAAAACTTGATGAATTCAGAAATATGAAAAATCTGGTTCTGTGTTGTGCCTCTGGTAATCGCAGCGGACAAGCCACCGCCTGGTTACAAGCCAACGGTGTTGAATGTGTGAACGGTGGTTCTTGGATGGATGTTAACTATTACGTATAAAAAAAGAAATGATTCAGTTATTAAAAAACATACTAGGTCTAGGACCAAAAGTTGATATTGGCGAACTTGTAAAAAACGGCGCTGTAATTGTGGATGTGCGCTCTCGTGGAGAATATGCGTCGGGGCACGTGAAGGGATCTGTAAACATTCCCCTCGATCAATTGGATGGCGGATTAAAAAAATTCAAGGACAAAAACCAGGCCATTATAACCTGTTGTGCTTCTGGCATGCGTAGTTCGAGTGCGAAGAGCTATTTGAAAAATGCCGGTTACACCAATGTTCATAATGGTGGTTCGTGGGTAAGTTTGCGTAAGTATGGAAAGTAATACAACACTCGCCACTTGGAAATTCCGCCTGACCACCGGTTGGAGTTTTATGCGAGTTATTCGATTAGCCCTTGGTGGCTATATGATAGCCGATGGCATATTGCGAATGGACGTGCTAGCTGGCGGACTGGGAACCTTATTGCTTTATCAAGGCATAATGAATACCGGTTGTTGTGGTTCAGGTGGTTGTTCAATTTAACTTAGAAAAAATGGCAACATTTAACGAACTCATTAATTCAGAAAAACCTGTTTTGGTGGACTTTTCAGCGGAATGGTGCGGTCCATGTAAAATGATGGGCCCCATTCTTAACGACTTAAAAACGATGGTAGGCGAAACCGCCAATATTGTGAAAGTAGACGTTGATCGTAATCCCGAAGCGGCCAATGCCTTTCAAATAAGAGGGGTACCAACACTGATTGTTTTTCATAAAGGACAGCCCGTTTGGCGGCAATCAGGTGTAGTACCTGCAGCTCATTTAAAACAAGTACTTTCGCAGTACATGCCTGTTTAAATGCCTGACTTGACAACAACCTACTTGATTAATGGGTATCGTGGCGCCATAAGTAATTGGTTTCGGAAGTACACGTTGCAACTCGATCCCCTAAAAAACACCTACATTGAAAAAAGGGTGTGGTTTTGGGTAGTTAGGTTAAGCACTAAAAAAACACTTCCACCCATTAAATATGTTTTAGTCTTCAGGCAGTTATTTGTGAAATGCGAACCATGTGACACCGGCGAGTTTGAGGACGATGGACTCACCTGGTATCAAATCAGTCTCGTGCATGGTCACTACCGCCGTATTATCGTGCATGAGACCCGCAACAGAAAAGAAGCCTTTGCGAAAGCCAATGAATTAGGATTACTCCTAGGGAAAAAAGTATTGGATTCAGCTAGTAATCGCCGATTAAGTCAATGGATTCAACCTACGGCAGACCAACTTCCCCAATAATTATTATTAGTGACGGCAAAGAGCCTCTACTTCTGAAATAGCAGCTACCCTTCGTGAAAGGCGAATTCCTGCAGACTCAAGGCATTCAGGGTTCTTTAAAATTTCCTTACATAGTACCACCCCTTTTTCGATTAATCGCAATTTATCGGATTTGTTTAGGCTCGTAAGCACTGTAACAGGATAAAGGCGCAACTGATCAAGGCGGTAACGTAAACTATTATCCTCTTCAAAATTCCAACCGGTTAATCCGATACCGCTACAACTAGCATAACTTATAGCATCAGAAGTAAAACCAGTATTTGTATAAATATGCCCAACTACCTTGTTGCGTTTAATTTTATTATTTAGAACGAGTACTTCCAGCACATCATCAAAGCGTGATTTGATATAGAGCGGAATTTTCACATCGCACAGCGTACCTTGCAGGTTGTGGTACTTGCATTCGATAAGATGCATTTCGCCATTTTTTTCGGCAACCACATCCACTTCGTGTTTCACACATTTCCCTTCTAAGATAACGCTTACACGAGTAGAGTACCCCTCTTCGCGAAGAAGCGCCGCCACAAACTGTTCGAACGGAAAACCCGAGGGGCCCAGTTCCATTATACTGTTTTTGAGATTGTAGCGCGTTGCCGTACTAGCATCCGATTCCTTTAGTAAATCAAATGCCCATTCATAAATCTGATGTGTTGTTGCTCCGTCGAATAAACGCCCCCTTAATTGTTTCACAACCTTTTTTGCACCAGAAACAGTTGCACCAGCCCGCATTAAGGAACGAAGTAGTTTACTCTCATCGAACAAATCAACTTTTCCTGATGACTTTTCGATATAAATTTTCTTAGGATGTGCCATTCGATTGCCCAAAATGTATAAATATTTTAAATTGATTCGATAAAAAATATAAATTCTAGTTTATAGGTTTAACAGGTAACTTTGCTTAACCGTTGTGCTATAGTTGTTTCAGCGGGATTGGATTGTAACTAAAGCGGGACATTAACTAAGTCCCGCTTTTTTCTTGTGCCTTGGTAAGGGCAGAATGAAACACAGCAGGATCTTGCGCCCCTGAGACAGCAAATTTCCTATCGAAAACAAAGAACGGCACCCCACGAATACCAAAATGAGCAGCTTCGTTGACATCTAGTTCCACACCTTCTTCGAGTGCATCGGTTTTCCCATCAAATTGCAGATCACAGCTTGAAGCGATTTGCTTTAAAACAGCCATGTCATCAATGTTTTTACCTTCAGAAAAATAGGCCTTGAACAAGGCCGTTTCGACTTCGTCTTGCTTGTTATGAATGGCCGCCAGTTGGATAAGGTAGTGTGCGTTAAGCGTATTGGCCACGATCGCTTTATCAAACCGAAAATCAATTCCTTCCTCAGCCCCAGCGGTAGTAATTTGTTGGTTCATTGCCAAGGCCTGAGACTCAGGAATGCCTTTTACTTGGGAGAGGTACTGATGAATTCGAAGTTCAGGATTGGTTGTCGTATCTGGGTTGAGCTGGAAACTCTTCCAACGTACGTCAATTTTATCTTTGAAGCCAAGAGCCTCTACCGCCTTCTCAAAACGTTTTTTTCCGAGATAACAAAACGGACAAGCCACATCGCTCCAGATTTCCACTTTAATCTTTTCTTGGTTCATGGTATAAAATTACCCATTCGTGCCGAACCTATTCATCCTTTAACTAACTTTCGATAACCAAATACTATGAAGAAATTTTTACTCACTTGTTTTTTTGCCGGTATAGCAGCGCTCCTTTCTGCTCAAACACTCACTCAAGCTGCCAATGAGCCAGTGGCTGGCGAGACCGACCGCCGATACCGACTCGACACCACCCTTTTCACCAGCGGGCTTCCGCACGGCGTGAAGGGAAATGGTGTTGTATGGGATTTCACCAAATTACAAGGCACCTACCCTATTACGGTTGATTCATTTAATTTACCCACTGCTTCTCCAGGAAACAGTCTTTATACAGGTGCTACCTATGTACAACACTTGGATGAATTGTATTCCTATTACAAATCCGTTCAGAGTCCATCACAAACCGAATTGCTAGGCGCATGGTCCACCTCACTAATCCTTACTTTTACCAATACTGCCATTGTTGCTGGTTATCCCGTATCATATGGTTATTCTATCAATGACCCCGTAAGTGGTAGTTACAAATACAATACGACCACGGGGCCCTGTAACGGCAGTATACAGGTAAGTGCCGATGGCACGGGTACCTTGAACTTACCTGGCAATGTCACATTTACCAACGTATTAAGAATGAAAACCGTACAAACGGTGACCTTGGCCTCTGGTATTTTTCCCGTTGGGTCGTATCAGCAAGTCACTTATAATTATTATTCTGGCAATCAAAAATTTCCCATCATCAATTTCCGCTACAGTACCTATCAATTGCTTATTGGCACTCCTACAATTACTGCATATGGTTACGGAATGGATGATTATTTCACCATTGTCGGTTTAAATCAAAACACCTTGAATAACGCTTGTGCCGTTTATCCTACTCCATTTCACGATCAATTGCACATCAACGCGGAATGTACTCAGAGCGTCAGCCGTTACCGTTTTTATAACCTAAGCGGAGCGCTCCTAGCAGAATGTACAGAACTTACTGAATCAATATTCCACAGCTTACCGAACGGATTGTTGTTTTTAGAACTAGAAGGCAGTAATGGTGTATTCAGGAAGAAGGTTTATAAAGAGTAAGTTGCGAGAACAATTTCTCTCGCTCGTTGAGATTGATCTACCCTGGTTTAATACTTATTTTTATCCTTACCGTTCTTGCTCTTGGTTTTCACCTTACGGTAGTAGATAGGCGATTTAAACACCACGTACCCCTGTAACGACCGAATATCACTTAACATAAATGCGCCAATATCAGGGAAGCCAATAACCAATGGTCCCATGCGTGCAGACAATCCATACATGACATAACGGCCCGCTCCACCTGACACCGTATTATATGTCAAGGGTAACGAGAATTCAAACCATTTATGTTCGTATCCCGGCAATACCGTTACTGATGTAAAATCACGTACTTGTATGGTGTTTGCCTTTCTTAATCCCGAAAATTTCATCAAAACAGCCGTGTGCCAGCCACCACGTAATACATAATCCGCTTGAACATTTAATGAAGCAGGCAGAGCCATACGAAACGTTCCGCTTTGTCCCACCACATTGTAATTTAAGCGGATCAGCGAATCAATTTGTTTAAAGTTTTTGGCCTTTGAATAACTATTAAAGCCAGTGTTATTTAAGTTGACATCGAGGTCATAAAAAATACCCTCTTTTTCGTACTTCATTCCCCCAATATCTGTTAGTGCAATGCTTCCTTTAAATTTTGCAGCCTGTTCATACACCCTCGGTATGGATGATTTGCCCTTGGCATTCTTAACTTCCTTTCGCCATTCATAAACCATTCCGAAATCAAAGCCCAAGGAAGGTTTAGCTACGCGATGATAGAGTGAACCAAGACTTTGAAAATCTTCAGGGCCAGTATTGGTACTCACGGCATAGTGCAATTTTGTTTTAACATAGCTCGACGTATCCTTATTACTAAACAGCAAATCGATGCCATCGAACATAACTTGCGCCGCTTGTAACCCTTGTAGCATTTTAACAGTGACACCCCCTCTTAAGGTATGATTTCCCTTATGAAACACCCTACCAGCCCAACCAATACCATATTCCGCCCAGGTTTGATATGATGCGGCTAAGACTCCACCTAATAAGGGGTTATTTTGAGTCACGCTTAAGTCGAATTCACTTTTAAAAAATTCAGTCATTTTACGATTAATCCCACTAATAGAAAAGTTCTCACGAATACTCCAAGTAAAAAAAACCGTTTGTTCGCGTGTTACATTTATCATGAACGACGGCATATAAATACGTGATTGTAAAGTCAACTTTGGAGACGCCGCATCGAAAAAAACCAAATTTTTAAAAATATTATCCGCTGTGCCAGGTGCAGTGTTTCCCCAGCTATCAGCAGGTTGGTAAGAAGTTGGTTTTAACAGTTTAAAATCTGGTCCCAAACTTGACTTTTTCACACCAAACCAAGAATTCTGATAATTGAAAGCAATTCCCGTATAAATCACATCCACTTTTATTGGTCCACCAGAAAGCAAAGCTGGGTTCTGATAAACCTGTAATAAACCATTTCCTGCACCCGGACTAAAGCTTCTTTTTTCTTGTGCAGAAGCCAAGACAATTTGGATTGTAAAAAATAAAATAATGGCAACTCTAAACATACTAAACCACCAAGTTAAACAATTGCATTAAACCGAAAATTAAAAAATGAACAGATGTATGAATTTGGAGCAAACTGTAAGTTTTTTCAATTACTGTGCGCTATAATGCCATAAGAGACCGCAATCGCCATTTTCACACAAGAATTAGATAAATGACTTTGTCAAATTCAACTAAAAAGGCATGTATTTTTACGCTAATTGGCGCTTCGGTTTAACACATAACAACTGCACAAATCCCTGAATCCCACTAAATAAAGGCACTAGAAGGCATTCACCCCAACATTCAGCAACTAAATTTATTAATTTGCGGGAACTAAAATGAGGCATTGAGACTAGCAACAAACGTTTTTACAAGAGCATTTCAAAACAAGAAGCCATTCTTCCAGTTTAAACAATAACTAAATCATTTCAAATTTATATGCTTTCATTTTATTCAGCCAGTACCCGAATCGTTAATTCAAAAAGAGCCATTACGGAGTGTTTAGACATTGCGTTGGGCGAACAATCACGTGACTGTGATTTGGTAATTCTTCATGCTGCGATGGGGCATAATTTCAAGGACCTTGTTGATCAAGCACGTTTAGAAGTTCCCAACGCTCAAATTGTTGGTTCTTCCTGTTGTGGCGTCGTTGGGAGAGAAGGTGTTAGTGAGAGCATGAAGGATATTGGATTAATGGCCATAAAAGGCAGCGAGTTCATTGTAGCACAAACGGATGGCATTTATGGACATAATGCGCGTGAAAAATGCCGTGAGATGGCCTTAAAATTAAAACGGGCGCCACAACCGATTAATATGGTTTACTTCCTCACCTCGGGTATCGACATGGCTAATGACGACTGTTTAGCAGGTTTCGAAGAAGTACTTGGCAAGGACATCACCCTATTTGGTGCTACGTCGTCTGACAACATGAAGGGTTTTATTAGTTATCAGTGTGTAAAGGATCAAGTATTGGAACACGGCGCCTTTGCAATTGGGTTCTATGACCCCACCCTAAAAGTTGACACTCAAGCAACACATGGTTTTGTAGCAGTTGGTGAACCAATTGAAGTAACCCGTTCGGTTGGTCATATCATTAAAGAACTAAATGGTAAACCCGCATGGAGTGAGTATTTAAGACTATTGGGTTTACCATCTAATGCACAATGCGGTGATTCGATTCCCATTGGTGCTCTTGGTGAAAAATTATCTGAAGAAGAAGCGAAGGAATATGGTAATTCGCATATTCTTAGAGTAGTGACAAGACATGCCGGTGAGGACATGTATTATGCCACCAAGATTGCAGCAGGCACAAAACTTTGGTTAACGAAACGCGACGAAGGTTTAATATTTAGTGAAATGGAGCGAATGGTTTCTACAATAAAAAGCAGGAATGAAGGTGCCCTCCCGGTTGCCGTCTTTCACGCTGACTGTTTAGCGCGTGGTCGTTTTTTATTTAATAAAATAATGAAGGAAGAATTGGTTGAGCGCATGCAGTACCCATTTTTTAATGAAGGCGTTTGTCCACCCTGGTTGGGCATGTATGGCTTTGGTGAATTTGCCCGATTAGGCGGTAAAAACACCTATCATAATTATACCACTGGACTATACGTGCTTTATCGAAATGCCTGAAACCAAAATAGTACATGATCAATTATTGAAGGACTTTAATGACCTTCAATTGAGGGTAACCCAGTTCTCTAAAGTGGAACAGGAGCTAATTAATACTAGGGACCGACTGGATCAAGAATTGCTCATGTACAGAAGGTTGAGCGAGTTTAACCGATTAGCCCTAGAAGTAAATAATGAACACGATTTAATTCGTTTGTTCGCAGAAGCCATTGTCGATATTTTTGAATCAGAAGGAGCCATCGTTTCTTGTAAGGATCACGATTTGGATGGCTTTAACACCCTTTATATTGAAGGTTTTTCGGAAAGTGAGTCTAAATGCAACGACATACCTAAGGCATTGGAAGATTTAAACTGTATTGAATCGCAACAAAACGGTTTACTCATCAACGAAGAAAAATTCAACCTTCACTCCGCCTTCTCAGCCTTTTCGCGTGGCATGTACCGAACCATTATCGGTCCACAGAGCGCCTATACCTTGCAATTATTTGCCCTAGTGAGTAAGGAATTTGGTCCCATTTACACCAATTTCCAGGAACGCCATCTCACTATTTTTGAAGTTTTTTGCCAACAAGTACAAGCCATTTTTGAGAACAGGCGTAACGCCGATATCATTCAGAAACAGTATTCACAGATTAAATCATCGGAACAAGAACTACTTAAACTCTCAAAAATTGCAACGCAAACAGCCAATGGCGTGGTAATAACCGATAGTAAGGGAAGAATTGAATGGGTGAATGCCGCCTTTACAACTATTACAGGGTATGAGTTAGAAGAAATCCTTGGTAAAAAACCGAAGGAGTTTTTGCAAGGGACAGCGACCGATACAACTATTCTTGAAATATTATCACAATCCCTCTCCAATCACGAAACTGTAGAAATCAACCTAGTTAACTACCGCAAAAACGGTGATCCCTACCACAATTCCTTACAAATTACCCCTGTATTTAATGATAAGAAGGAATTAATTCATTTCATCGCCCTACAGCGTGATATTACCCGCGAGATAGAGGCCAACAACGAATTAATAAAGGTCAATAACAAACTTGAATTAATAACTCAGAAGGCAAATATTGGTATTTGGGAACTCAATACGTCCAATTTGCTGGTGACTTGTAACGATGTTTTGCTTTCTCAATTAGGCTTAACCAATTCGCCTGCACAATTGCATTATAATGACCGTTTAAAGACATTAATTCACCCCAACTACATCTACCGACTAACCAAAAATTTTAGAAATTTTGCTGAAACGGGTGCTGACTTTTATGAAGATGAAATTTGCATAATTACGCCTAACGAACAAGCTATTAAAACCCTAAAAGTAGCCATCATAGCCCAACGTGACCCTTCGTCAAGGATCACGCAATTGATGGGGACTTCAATAGACATTACCACACAGCGTGCGAATGAAGCGCAGTTGCAAGAAAATTTGAGATTACAGTTGCTGCTCAGCGAGACCTCGCTCGCATTAAATAAGTCTGGCACATTTGACGAACGCATTCAGCATGTACTTACCTTACTAGGTGAGAGTACCAGCGTAAGTCGCGTTTATATTTTTGAAAATTCGAGCGATTTATCGACCTGCTCCAATACCTATGAATGGTGTAATGCTGGCATAGTTCCGCAGATTCAAAACTTACAAAATGTACCTTATGATTACATTCCTTATTGGCGTAATGAATTGTTAGATAAAGGAATTATTTACGCCGAACACCTCTCTCAATTACCAGAGGAGGTGCGAGAGTTGTTGGCACAGCAATCAATCAAATCCATAATCATCCTTCCATTGTTCTCACAAGGAGAATTTACCGGTTTCATTGGCTTTGATGAGTGTAATCAACATAAGAGTTGGAGTCGTGGTGAGATTGAATTACTCCGAGCGGTTTCTGGCATGGTGGCCAATGCACTTGAACGCGAACACTCTGAAAAATCCATTGCCATCAGTGAACAAAAATACAGAGGCATTATTGAACACATGAATTTGGGCTTGGTTGAAACAACCAAGGAAGGTGAAATTACCTTCATGAATAGAAAATTCACCGAATTAGCCAATTCGATTGACCCCCGCTTGTTGACCATAGGCGAAAATGCCAATGAAAAATTAATACAAGCAGAGAAGTCCAAAAAAATAACTTCGTTTCGTCAATTAGACAATTGGGTATATGAAATAAACTATGGTCTATCGGCGCAGACCCCAATTTCACTAATGGCAAGTTGTGCCCCCATACAAGAAGATGGTCAAACTAACGGATTTATAAGTATCTATTTAGATATTTCAACTGTAAAAGAACTACAACGCAATTTAGAAAACGCCGTTGAGGAACGGGATGGGTTTATTCATAAAGTGAACTCACTGAAGGGATTTTATGAAAACATTTTGAATGAAGCTCCCTATGAAATTATTGTGTTGGATGCTGAATTACATCCTTCCTTTATTAATCGCACAGCGCGGTTACATCCCATTTTAAGTAATTTACAAGGCAGCGACAAAATCAACAAGTCCACAAAAGACCTTTTAGAACCCATTGTCAAAAAAGCTTTGTTATCCAAACAACTGGTTCTTGACGAAGAGAAGGTACTGTCTACTGGAGGAAAAATAAAACACATATTAAGGAGTGTATTACCTTGCTATGATGAATTAGGTGAACTGGAAAATGTTATTATAACAGGAACAGACATTAGTGCTATCAAACAAATTGAAGAACGTTTGACTCTTAAAAACAAGGAACTTCATAAAATAAACACTGAACTTGATTCCTTCGTTTATAGTGTTTCACACGATTTACGGGCGCCGTTGTTATCCATTAAAGGCGTTTTGTCACTCGTTCAAAAATCGGGTCCCTTTGAAGATAAAACCCATTTGTACTTGAATCATATTTCACAAGCGGTTAATAAACTCGATGAGTCTATTCGTGAAATCTTAGAGTATTCGCGCAATGCACGAACCGATCTTAACTTCACAGAAATCAACCTACAAGAATTAGTTCAATCGGTGTATGAAGACTTGATGTACATTCGTGAAAAACCTGTCGAATTTATTACTAACTTCAAGGGACAGAAATTAATAATCACTGACAAATCACGGATACATTCTGTGTTGAAAAACATTTTAAGCAATGCATTTAAATACTTGCGACAAGATGTACACGGACTTGTTACATTAACTACAGAATTAAAACAAAACACCTTATATATTACCGTAAAAGATAATGGCGAGGGCATCGAAAAGAAACATATCGATAAAGTATTCGACATGTTCTACAGAGCCTCTTCAAGGGCAAATGGCACTGGATTAGGTCTCTATCTTTGTAGGGAAATAATTAATAAACTTAATGGTACTATTTCCATTGCCTCAGAAATTGGAAAGGGGACTACAGTAAAAATAGCCTTGCCGGTTCAACACAATTAATAGCATGAAAAAGTATATTCTAATCGACGACGAAGAAATATTCAATTTCATACAAAGCGAAGTGATTTACAATTTTGCTATGAACAGTGAAGTCGAAACATTTACTTCACCCGTAATTGCCTTGAATCACTTACAGCAACTTTGTCGCAGCAACCAAACTTTTCCAGACTTCTTATTATTGGATATACGCATGCCTGAAATGAATGGATTTGAATTATTGGATGCTTTACATAAAATGGATCAATGCAAATTCAAAGACACACATGTCTACATGCTTTCATCTTCATTAGATGAAAAGGATGTTGCAAAAGCACTAACGTATCCGATGGTGAAAGGATTTTTAGAAAAACCGCTGTCAGATCAAGTGGTGAAAGATATCAATCTAAAACACACTAACAGCTAGCTATCACTTCACTAAGGCATTAACACCTTCATCTACTCCACTATTAGTAGACTCAGGATTTTCTTTTAAGCTCAGCCAATTTATTCTTGATTGGTTGAAAGGGACCGTACTTGTGTTGAAATTCAGAAAAACCATCACTATATGGACCAAAGGGATGATCAAACGGCTTCTCATCCATTTTCGGCCAATCGTTAGAAATATCTTTGACGGGACGGGGTTGCGAATTAATAAAGGCGGCAACGTCCCATGCTTCTGCATTACTAAGTTGTGTTTGTTTAAACGATGCACCTTGAGGCATGTTATCATGTGCAAACGCGGCAAGATTTGAAATACGATAAAGACCAGCTCCTGTGTTAAAACTTCCTGGTCCCCATAATGGAGGATAGATATAAGAAATGCCTTCACTGTTAAATTTACCTTCTCCATTGGGCTGATGACAACTTTGGCATTTGGCAACATACACCATGCGACCAATGGCTGTATCAGCTGCGCGGTTGAGGAATGGCGGAATACGTAATCCAGCTCCTATAGCCTTCTCCCCTTTTTTAACGTTGCTTCCCAACCAATGAATATATGCCTTAATAGCCTGCATTTCATGACTAGCCGTATCGAGAGGTTGACCATTTAGTGACCGCTCAAAACAATCATTAACACGCTTATAGATATTTTCTATCTGACCAGAGCGTGCTCTGTATTTTGGATAGGTAGCATACACAGAACCATAATTATTTCCAAACACCTTGGTTCCAGCCTCCAAATGGCAATTCTGGCAATCCATGCCATTGGTTGCAAAGGCATTCAATTTACCTTTTATGCCGAAGTATTGCGATGTATGAATGATTAATTCTTTACCATACAATATCTCGCTTTTAAGATCAGCAGGCATGTCTTTTGGCATTTGCCAGTATTCTACCGAATCAGCTAATTTCAACCGGTAGGCTTCACGAGCCGCTTCTGTAAATAATCCATTGGAATCGGCCTCAATGTTGGATTTTTCAGAAACTACCTGTAGACTAGTCGGCTTGGAAAAAAACAACAACCAGATGCCAATACCCAACAATACAATTACCAAGAAGATAATCAAGCGGGTTAAACGTAAAATTTGTTCAACGTAATTATTTGACTCCTTTTCGTTCATGCATTAATGTGGCAATTTTTCTCGCAACAAACCATAAACCCACGTGCCGGTAATGGCGCTCAGTAATGAGACAATTACGACCAACGCACCAGAGCCAATTTGTGCAAATAAAGGTCCAGGACAAGCACCGGTCATTGCCCAACCAAAGCCAAACATCAAGCCACCATAAATTTGTCCCTTGTTAAAAGTTTTCGGATGAAACTCAATTTCTTCGCCATAGATTGTTTTCACACCGGAACGTTTGATAATTTGAACACTGATGAGCCCTACCACCACTGCTGATCCAATCACCCCATACATGTGAAAGGATTGGAAACGAAACATTTCTTGAATACGGAACCAGGAAATGATTTCCGCTTTATAAAAAATAATTCCTAGGAGCGATCCGGCTAGCAAGTATTTGAAATTATACCACCACGGGTGCTTTAATTGTGATTCATTTACACACACAGAATCGAGTGTGCGCTGTTGGTAGTCGTTAGATACGTTGGTTTCGTTTTTCATAGCTACCAAAAGTTATAGCGTTAATAAAAAAGGAAGTACATAATTGGCCATGATCAAGCCTCCTACCATAAAACAAACGGTAGCAATGAGGGAAGGCCATTGCAAATTGGACAGTCCTGAAATGGCATGTCCTGATGTACACCCACCAGCATACCTCGTTCCGAATCCAACGAAAAAGCCCCCAGCAACAATGAGCAGAAAGCCCCTCAATGTGAATAAGGAATGAAAGGAAAACAAATCCGTTGGAACTAGTCCTGCCCTACCATTCACATTATAAGAAGCCAACTCCTGTGCTAATTTCGGGTGCATATCCACATTTCCTTGATTGGTGAGGAAGTAGGCCGCTATAAAGCCGCCAAGTGCGATACCAGCGACAAAAAACAAATTCCATATTTCTTTTTTCCAATCGTATTTAAACAGCGGAATATTGGCCGGAATACAAGCGGCACAGATGTGTCGCAATGATGAGCTGATACCAAAAGTTTTATTTCCAATCAATAATAACAAGGGCACCAACAAGCCAATCACGGGTCCCGCCACATACCATGGCCAGGGTTCAAAAATCCAATTCATCATAAACAATCAAGATAACAGGTACTTCAATGATACAAAAAGCCATTGGATATTAAAATCATTCTAACACATTTCGCTTCTGAATAAGTCGAAAATAAGCGACCTATCTCATAAACAAAATCAACGTTTGAATGCGAATGATAAGTTGTTATCGCCTAGCAATTAACTGCACGACCCACGAATTACCCTGATGGTACTTGCCTTCACTGACTAACCGTGTTTTAACTTCAATTGAACAGTCATGAAACAACGAAAAATCTTTCCTCAAAATTTCTTCATTCATTAACATATCCACATGAGCAGGGCCACCCGTTTTAAGTTCTAATTGTCTTTTTTCATAGGCTTCCAAAAGAACGCAACCTCCGGCTACCAGTGCTTGGTAAAGCGAACTGTGTATTTTTTCACGAATAGCTGGTGGTAAATGCACCCACATGAGAATAATCGCATCCCAGCTGGCAATAGCTGGAACATACTCAGCTAAATCAGCATGCACTGTTGTTATACGCAGATTTTTTTCCTTTGCCAATTGTGCCACCTTTGATAGAGCAACTTGAGAATAATCTAAAGCAGTTACCTCGTGCCCTTGTTCTGCCAGGAAAATAGCATTTCTTCCCTCCCCTTCACCGAGACAAAGCACGCGTGAACCTGGTTTTAGAAGGTGGGCCTTTTCTTTTAAAAAATCATTCGGCGCTGTACCATAAGCAAAGCCATCTTCAGCGTAACGTTGGTTCCAAAAATTAGCATCCATATTAATTACAAGTTACATTGTTCCAACTTCCTCCATTCGTTACACCAGTATGTCCCTGGTTTTGCAACAGCTGTGTAGCTTGTCCAGCCCGACCACCACTTCTGCATACAAATGTCACATGCGAATAATCCATGAGTTCTGACAAATGACTCTCTAATTGATCTAAAGGGTAATTCACTGTGCAATTAGCATGACCATCGTTCACCCATTCACCTTCTGTGCGTACATCTACAATTATGGTTGAATCCTTTGCCGGATGAAATCCATTTTCGCTTGTAGAGGTCGATGATTTAGAATTACAGGAGGTAATTGAAATAACGAAGAAAAGAATTAGAGTTGAGATTACGTGTTTCATGCTTTTATCATTTTACTTTGACAAACAAAATCCGACGTTGTTACACCAGCTTCGGCAATCGCCTTAAAACCACCTGCCACTTCGTAAAAGTCGTGTATACCGCGAGATTTGAGAATACTTGCAGCAATCATGCTTCGGTAACCGCCTGCGCAATGCATAAAAAACGGTTGGGTTTCATTTTTAAATTCTGCAAACCAAGCATTAATTTCAGCTAATGGACGGCTATAGGCATCGTTTACGTGCTGCGCCGTGTACTCTGATTCTTTTCGAACATCTACCACCTTATCAGTGATAGTTACTTTGTTTTTAAACATCTCAGCGGTAATACGGTTAACAGTATCAACGGCCATTCCTGCCGCTTGCCAAGCGTCAAATCCGCCTTTAACATAACCTAGTACATTATCAAAACCCACTCTAGCCAAACGGGTTATCGTCTCTTCTTCTTGTCCCGCTTCAGTTAACACCACCAAGGGTTGTTTCACATCCACTATTATGGCACCCACCCAAGGAGCAAAGTCGCCTTTTAAACCAATATTAATTGATCGCGGTATGTGTCCTTTACTAAATTGATCAGCGTTGCGTACGTCCAGTAATAGAGCATCCGTCGCTTCAAGCAATGCCTCGGTTTCAGTGGGTTGAATCGCTTTAAGTCCACGTTCAAGCACCCGCTCAAAACTATCATAACCTGCTTTATTCATCGCCACATTCATACCGAAATACCCAGGAGGTGGCAGCAAACCATCGGTAACGGCATCGATAAATGCTTGTTTATTGGGTTGATTCAAGGCATAGTTCATTTTCTTTTGATTTCCCAAAGTATCCACTGTTTCCTTCATCATGTTTTTGCCACACGCACTGCCAGCACCATGAGCAGGATAAACCGTAACGTCATCAGCCAAGGGCATGATTTTGGTATTGAGTGAATCATAGAGCAATCCCGCCAATTCTTCTTGCGTCATCGATGCTGCCTTTTGTGCTAAATCCGGACGGCCAACATCCCCTAAAAAAAGTGTATCTCCACTAAATAAGGCTACATCCTTACCATTTTCATCTCGAAGTAGATAACACGTGCTTTCCATCGTATGACCGGGCGTATGGAGCACCTTAATACTCACTTTTCCTAACTGAAAAATTTCACCATCGTTCGCAATGATGGCCTTGAATGCCGGTTGTGCAAGAGGACCATAAACAATCGGTGCACCTGTTTTATTAGAGAGGTCTATATGTCCTGAAACAAAATCAGCATGAAAATGTGTTTCAAAAACATACTTAATCGTGGCATTATCCTTCGCAGCTCTTTCTAAGTAGGGCGACACCTCCCTTAAAGGATCAATAATAGCTACTTCACCGTCTGATTCAATATAGTAGGCCCCTTGTGCAAGGCACCCCGTATAAATTTGTTCTATTTTCATCTTATGATCGTATTAATTGAAAATTGTTTCTTTTAGGATAATATAAATACCCATTACGAGTACAAACCAACCAAAAACCGGTTTAAGTTTTGCCCCATCCATCTTTTTCGAAAGGTACATACCAATGAAGATGCCGATGCTGGCAACGGCTGTTACAGCCAATACAAGCGGCCAATTGGTTGCAGAAAGATCGTGTTCACCCAAGAACCCAATGAGTGATTTTGCAGCAATGATAACTAAGGAGGTACCAACAGCTTGTTTCATGGGTAATTTTGAAAGCAATACTAAGGCTGGAATGATGAGGAAGCCCCCTCCTGCTCCAACGAGTCCTGTGATGAGTCCCACCACAAGTCCTTCAATAATAATAACTGGGTAGTTAAAGGTGCGTGGTTCAACGGATTCGGTGGCAGGACCACTTTTTTTAATCATGCTGAACGAGGCGGCCACCATGAGTATGGCAAAGAGCACCATCATGAGTAAGTTGCGCGTAACAACAAAAGTGCCCAAGGTGGCCACTTCTTTGGGGATGGCCGGCACCACGAAGGAGCGAGCCAAGAAAACCGCGATAATAGAAGGAGCGCCAAAAACCAACGCTGTTTTCACATCTACTAACCCCTTTTTGAAGTAACCCACTGAGCCGATGGCGGCGGTGGACCCCACAATAAAAAGCGAGTAAGCGGTCGCAAATACCGGTTCCACCCCAAAGAGGTAAACCAGTACTGGCACGGTGAGTATGCTCCCACCGCTACCAATGAGTCCGAGCGAGATGCCGATTAGTACGGAGGCGATATAACCGAGGATTTCCATTCGAATAATTTGCACAAATATGGGATGACTTCGGTCATATCAAGGGGACAATTGTTACAGAATATCAAAATTCCAAAATAAGTCGTTGGCAGTCAGGGCGAAGAAGTCAGGGAAGGCCATAAGATTTTGTTTATTCTCAAGAAAAGCATTACTTTTGCCGACCTGCCCCGATGGCGGAATTGGTAGACGCGCTGGTCTCAAACACCAGTGTCTTCACTGACATGCCGGTTCGACTCCGGCTCGGGGTACAAAAACAGAGTGAGAATGAGAGCGAGAGCGAGCATTTGACCTCTGTTTTTTTCTTTTTAACCAACTCGTAATTTGCTCTGGTTAGTTGATCATTATAGATTATCAAAAACTGAGCGAGAATGAGAACAAAATCACAGTGAGAGCGGAGAGTGAGAGCGGAGAGCGAAAGCAGAGCGATAGCGAGAATTCGACCTCTGTTTTTTTCCTTTTAACCTACTAAATATTTTTTTCTGAAGGAGCTGATCGTTTTAGACTTACAAAAACAGAGTGAGTGTATAAACAGTGTGCGATTGCAGAGTGAGTAATAGGACTTCAACTTTATCATTTTTACCAACCCGAATTTTTGGAAATGGCAGTTGATTCATTTTAGAATTATAAAACAAGCTAATATGTCCAATAAGTAAGAAAAGGCAACTTATGCTTATCAAGCAACCTTTTTTATTTACTTTTTCCCGTAATTTTCTTCCGATGATTCACCCCCCATTTGTGTAATGAGTTTATTACATCTTCTAATGATTTCGCATAGGGCAAAAGTGTGTATTCAACTAATACAGGAAAATCATCATAAACCGTTCTTTTAATTAATTCATGCTCTTCCAAATCTTTTAATTCTTTCGCTAAAACCTTCGAGGTGATTTTTGGAACACTTCTTTCTATCTCTTTAAATCTATTGTTTCCATGGGCTATTGCAATAATAATTTGTAGTTTCCATTTGCCACTTATTACATCGAGCGCATCCCTTATTGGAAGCAGCTCTCCCGTACATTCATTAAAGTTTTTTGCTGCCATTTTAATAATTTTCTTGCTTACCTTTAGGTAACTGCTTTCTTTTAGTAAGCGAATTTATGTAATTTTGTATCGTCAAACAAATAATTTAAAAATAAAATCATGAATACAACAATTTGGATCATTCAGGGAATAGTAGCAGCTATGTTTTTAATGGCTGGTATGATGAAATCAACACAACCAAAAGAAAAACTGGAACCTAAATTACCTTGGGTAAAAGATTTTTCATTGGGAATAGTGCGATTAGTAGGCGTTTCCGAACTATTAGGAGCAATTGGATTAATTGTACCTCAATTAACTGGCATAATGCCTCTTTTAACTCCAATCGCAGCTAGTGGATTAGTATTAATTATGTTAATGGCGGCAGTGTATCACTTTCGTAAACAAGAATACAAAGCGATTGGATTCAATGTAGTATTACTTGCACTTTCATTAATTGTAGCTCTTTATAGATTTTAATATATATGAACTTGTTAATATTTGGAGCAAGCGGTGCTATTGGTATAAAACTTACTCAACAAGCTTTGTCCAGAGGCCATCATGTAAAAGCATTCGTTCGCAACCCAGATAAAATAAAAATTTCACATCCCAATTTACAAATTGTAAAAGGGGATTTAAGTGACAAGGTTGCTATTCAGAACAGTGTAAAAGGCTCAGATGTCATTGTAAGTGTTCTTGGCCCTCCATTGGTAAGAAATTACGAAGGTTTGCCTTTATCAGAGGCTCATAAAAACATTCTTTCTGCGATGAAAGATAATGGTGTTAACAGATTTATAACACTTGCAACACCAAGCGTAAAATTTGAGAAAGACCAAAAATCGATTGCTACAGTTTTGCCAGGTATTATGGCAAAACTGTTTTTCCCTAAACCTTACAAGGAAATTGTGGAGATTGGAGATATTGTAAAAAACTCTAATGTGGACTGGACTATCGTACGAATTATTGCTCCTAATAACAAGCTAGCTAGCGGAAATATAAAAGTTTCATTTGGCGATAAAAAAATAAGTTTCGGGATTTCAAGAGATGATATTTCAACCTTTATTTTGAAAGAGTCGGAAAAGGGAGAATATATAAAATCAATGCCAATAATTGGTAGTTAAAAGATAATGTAAAGTGTTATTTATTAATTCTAAATAATGGGAAATAATAAAAAATTTGAACTCGGAGTATATTCATTCGGCAATACGCCTCGTGAGGCAGATGGTACTTTTGGTTCAACGGCTCAAGCGATAAGGAACATTCTTGAAGCAGTAAAGCTTGCTGATGAAGTAGGTCTTGATTTTTTTGGTTTCGGAGAACATCATACTGCATCAATGCCACTATCATCACCAACTTCGATGGTTATAGCTGCCGCTGCTTCAACTCAGAAAATCAAATTAGGCACTGCTGTGAGTGTGCTTTCTACTGACGATCCAATTCGTGTATACCAACAACTCACTACTGCTGCATCAATTGCTCCTGGGCGTATAGATATTGTTGCGGGAAGAGGATCATCAGACATTACTTTTTCGATATTCGATTTTGATGCAAGTGATTATGATGTGCTATTCAGCTCGAAGTTTGAATTATTGCTAGAACTCAACCGAAATGAAAAAGTAACTTGGAAGGGCAAACATCGCAGCAAAGCATTAAATAATACGCTCATTGTTCCTCGTCCGGAAGAGAAATTGAAAATTTGGCTTGGAACTGGCGGAAGTCCCAGTTCAGTGATGCGTGCCGCAGAACTTGGTGTTCCGATGTTCTTAGGAATACTAGGCGGTACACCGGAACATTGGGGACAATATGGTCATGCTTATCTTGATGCTTTTATCAAAGCCAAGCATACAGCAAGTAATGCTGATATTGCAGTTGCTGTTCACGGATTTGTAGGTGAAAATGATCGTGATGCAAAGAAAACCTACCTCGAGTATGAACAAAATATGTTTAAGACTGCTTCAGCAGAAATTGGCAGACCATTTAATGGTTTTGCCGGACGAGAGGCGGATTACGAAAAAGGAATGGTGTTCGTGGGTGGAGTAAATGAAATTGCAGATCGAATTATTAAGTTCCATAAACTACTAGGGCATTCTCGCCAAATTTTGCAAATGGATGTAGGTGGTATGCCACAAAAAACTTTCTTAAAAAGTATCGAATTGCTTGGCACCAAGGTTCTCCCGATTGTTCGCAAAGCAATTGAGGGTTAAGTATTAACAGAACAAAGAAAAGTATTAAGCCCCGACACTTTTCGCAAATCACCTTTTAAAATTCGGGGAAGTATTCATCAGAATTCTAAGTGATTGAAAATCATCAATAAAGTTCGATATTTGCAACCCGCAGGGTACAAAAACAGAGCGAGAATGAGAGCGAGAGCGAGCATTCGATCTCTGTTTTTTTCTTTTTAACCAACTCGTAATTTGCTCTGGTTAGTTGATCATTATAGATTCTCAAAAACTGAGCGAGAATGAGAACAAAATCAGAGTGAGAGCGGAGAGCGAGAGCGATCCCTCGAAACTCTGATTTTCTCTCAATACCCACTCTCACTCTCAGGATATGTTTGATTTTGAAAAATTAGACGTTTATCAAAAAGCAAAAGCCTTTAATGCCCAAGTTTATAGGTGTATCATCAGCAATAAAAATTTTGATACAACAACTAAAAACCAGTTAAGGCGAGCTTCTCTTAGCATTATGCTAAATATCGCCGAAGGTTCAAGCCGCTTTAGTAAGGCCGACAGATGAACTTTTATGTAATTTCAAGAGGTTCGGTATTTGAGTGCGTAGCCATTTTCGATCTTTGACTGAAGAAAATTTACTAGAAGAAGCCGTATATAAAGAGTTTTATTCTAAGTCGGAAGAACTATCAAAAATGTTATACACCATGATCAAAAATCTAAGCTAACCTCAATTTTCACTTCGCTCCGATTAAAGTCAATTATCTGGTTTAATATATTCAAACTATAAAACAAAATCAGAGTGAGAATGAGAGCGAGAGCGAGCATTCGACCTCTGTTTTTTCTTTTTAACCAACTCGTAATTTGATCAGGAGAGTTGATCGTTCTAGATTATCAAAAACAGAGCGAGAATGAGAGCGAGAGCGAGCATTCGACCTCTGTTTTTTCTTTTTAAGCTGCTCGTGATTTGATCAGGAGAGTTGATCGTTCTAGATTATCAAAAACAGAGCGAGAATGAGAGCGAGAGCGAGCATTCGACCTCTGTTTTTTCTTTTTAAGCTGCTC
>JACCDW010092580.1_pt1 | contig 33281 bp, 30 predicted proteins | sample 7449781 | NCBI WGS metagenome assembly JACCDW01 (sample SAMN15323449, study PRJNA562643) | freshwater metagenome | isolation source: river surface water | place: USA:Blue River Watershed | collected 2017-08-18
GACGCTTCGCTGTTTTATAACTTTTATAAACTTTTATAAACTTTCATAAACGTTATAAACCTTCTATTAATCCCCTAATCTGTCTAATCCTTTAATCTATTGAGTTTACACTTCGTGGTTTACACCTTCGGTAGTTGACGCTTCGCTGTTTTTATTCATAAACCTTCATAAACATTTATAAACCTTTATAAACTCTCCATTAATCTCCCTAATCTTCTATTATCTTTGCTTTATGATTGGTATAATTACTTGTAAGAAACGACAATTAAACAGTGATCCTTATACTTATGGGGAACTATATATTCATGATGTGGTTGTCACTGTTAAGAAAGTTGTTTATGATACCTTTAAAGTTGGTGATGAAGTTGAATTTTCATATACCGATCATGTGAGTTTTTCAGGTGTTCAATTTCATAATTTGACGGACATTAACAAAATTGGTAAAAGAAATTATGACTTGGATATTGAACGTTCTTTTTCACTATCTCAACAAGAAAAAGATTTTTTCTCTCAAAATCGGTCGAACTTTTTCTTTTGGATAAAAGTGGCTTTCTTTAGCCTTGTTTTGTTTTTTGTTGAGATGTATTTTGTTGCTCGGTTTGAATTGGATTTGAAGATTCAACAATCTACCGGTAAATCTTACTTGTTGATTCTGATGTTTCTATTTCTTTTCACTTTAAATTTTTTGGCCTTGATTCCCGTGTTTAAAGCCAGGGAAAAATCTAAATTACAGAAATTGTTAAAATTTGTTCGTAGGGTTCAGGTTATTGAATTTGTTCAAGCTTCTGATAATTGTGATTTTTATTATCAAGATTTGAATGGCACTGGGAATACGCAAATTACCATGCAGGATTTTCATAAGGTAAAAAATAATCCAGTTTTGGAATTATCATTTATCAATAATGAATTATTTTATCAAGTTTCAGTTGCCGATTGATGTTTTCGTATAAGCGGTTTCATGTTTGTTGATTGCAAACTACCTTTATTGAGGAGTTTCATATTCGATTTTTTGTGGTCTACCGTTGACTTTCTTGCCGGTATCATAGCCTTTTTTTATGTTAATGGACTTTTTTCTTGACCATTTTTCTTATTATGTTTAGTAGGAATGCCATATTCTTTGTGTGGTATAATTATTCACTTTTGCATGGAAATCTTCAATGGGATATTTGATTTCTAAGTCTGACTAATAACAGATTGAATGTCCCTAATAAATGGTTCAGTACATAATTGTTTTTTAGCAGCTGAATTTTATTTCAATTTGGGGGGACAATGATTTTTTTATAATACATTGATATTTATATCTATTTGTTTGGTAAAAAGTTAAACAGTTAGAATATTTTCTTGGAACTTTGATAAAAGTTTATATATTTGCAAACTAACAAGCGTTAGTTAGTCAATGTCTAGCAGGAAGCAAGAAATATTCAACACGGCATTATCCCTCATGAAAACAAAGGGGTATGTTAACACCACGGTGAGAGATATTGCATCATCGGTGAATATGGAAGCGGCTAGTCTATACAATCATATTTCATCTAAGGAAGATTTACTGGCCCTAACTTGCTTTGATTTGGCTTCGAGATTTGAAAAGGGAATTTTGGAAGTAAACGACATTTATTTCGATGCCAAGGAAAAACTGAGGATGGCCATTCACAGTCATACGGAAATTTTGACGTCCAATTTAGATGCCTCCTATGTGTTTATTCATGAATGGAGACATCTATCAGCTGAAAAACTTTCAGAATTTAAATCAAGACGTGATTCTTATGAAAGAGAATTCATAGAAATTTTAAAATTGGGTGAAAGAGAAGGCGTATTCCAAGAAGTGGATGAAAAGTTTGTTGTCATTACCATCCTTTCAACATTAAATGCCACAATTGAATGGTATAAACCCAATGGTAAATTGTCGCCAAAAGATGTGTCAAATAAACTCACAGATTTTATTCTCAATGGACTTTTAAACCTTAAACCCTAAACCTTAAACCCTAAACCTTAAACCCTAAACATTAAACTCTAAACCCTAAATTATATTATGTACGGAAACGGTTATATCGAAAATGATGGAAAACAAGTTAACTCGTTAACAGCTAACGAAGATCCAATCAAATTGGCAGAGTTCGAAGCGAGAATTGCTGCCGGAGACAAAATTGAACCACAAGACTGGATGCCTGCTGAATATAAAAAGCAGCTTATCCGTATGATTGAACAACATGCTCATTCTGAAATTATTGGAGCTCTCCCTGAGGGAACTTGGATCACTCGTGCACCAGGCTTCCGTAGGAAATTGGCTTTAATGGCAAAAGTTCAAGACGAAGTGGGACATGGTCAATTGTTATATTCTGCTGCGGAAACTTTAGGAAAAAGCAGAGAAGATATGACCAACGACCTTATCAACGGTAAAAGTAAATACAGCAATGTATTTAATTACCCAGCAAAAACTTGGGCTGATAGTGCAGTTATTGCCTGGTTGATTGATGCTGGTGCCATTGTGAATCAATTGGCTAACAGTAAAGGTAGTTATGGTCCTTATTGCCGCGCTTTAGAGCGAATTTGCGCTGAAGAATCTTTCCATTTGAAATATGGACATGATAACGTTGTTTTCTTGGCAACAGGAACTCCTGTTCAACGTGCAATGGTTCAAGACGCCTTAAACCGCTGGTGGGAACCTATCATGCATTTCTTTGGTCCTTCAGACAAAGAATCTATTCATACAGAAACATTGATGCGTTGGAAAGTTAAAATGGGCTCAAACGATGATATGAGAAATACATTCTTGGATATGTATGTGCCAAAAATTTGGGATTTGGGATTAACCTTGCCTGATCCAAACTTGTGTAAAAACGAGGAAACTGGTCGTTGGGAATATACAGAACCAAATTGGGAAGTGTTCAAACAAGTGATCAATGGTAATGGCCCATGTAACAAAGAGCGTTTGGCGGTAAGAAGAAAAGCGGAAGAAAACGGACGTTGGGTTCGTAGAGCTTTGATGAAACCTGATGAGAAATACGTAAATCCTTTGGCTTAATTGTCCCTCAAAAATATGAAAATAGTAAGTCTAGACCCCCGAGTTACACGCGCCAATATCGATGAGAATACCCAAGAGGGAGCGTTGAATGCAAAAGAACATTTCCAAACTTATGAAGTGTTTGAACAAAAGAAAAGAGGGACTCATCACATCCACGTTGGTAGTGTTCATGCGCCTTCTGCAGAATTAGCGGTTGTTTTTGCAAAAGAACAATATTCCCGCAGAGGACAATGTGTAAACCTTTGGGTAACCAAAACCTCAGATATTTTCGCAACAGAATATGATGATGCGGATATTTTTGAAACCACATCGAGCAAACAATACCGTGAGCCTGATGCGTACAAGGTAATGGATCGCATTAATGCCTTTAAAGAACGTCAAAAATCGAATTAAAGAACAAACAAATGGAATTTACAGACAGACATGTACAAGGTTTAAAAGACCTTCTTTATAAAATGGCCGATGATTTGTTGATTATTGGACATAGAAACAGTGAATGGACAGGTCTTGGTCCAGTTTTGGAGGAAGATATTGCGTTCTCGAGTATGGCACAAGATAAATTGGGGCAATCATTGGCGATTTATGAAATATTGAATCAATTGGGTGAAAGCGATCCTGATACTGTTGCATTTACCAGAAATGCCAATCAGTTTCATTGCTCTAAATTGGTGGAATTGCCAATAGGAGAGTATGATTTTTCGTTGGTTCGACATTTCTTTTACGATCATGCAGATGCCATTCGTTTTGAAATGTTAACCTCAACCGTTGTTGAGCCACTTCAAATGGTAGCAAAGAAATTTAAAGGTGAAATCAAGTATCACACCATGCATGCAGATGTTTGGATGAAGCAATTGGCCGAGGGCTCTGATGAATCCAAAATGAGAATGCAACAGGCTATCAACGATAATTTCGCTTTGGCGTTGGGTATTTTTGAACCTTCTGAATTTGAAGCGGAATTGCAAGAAGCGGGTATTTTTGACGGTGAATTTGTGCTCCGTGAAAAATGGTTGAACAAAGTGGTTCCGTTGTTGGAATCTTATGGTTATTCAGTTCCTGATGCATCAACCATTATTCCAGAATTTGGTGGCAGAAAAGGACAACATACCGAGCATTTACAGCCGTTATTGGATGAAATGACTGAAGTTTTTAGCATTGATCCAGGCGCAGATTGGTAACAATAATTTTAAGATTAAAGTTTAGAGTTTAGAGTTTAGAGTTGACGGTTGAAGGTTTAGAGTTGGATAAATTGAACTCTACACTTTCAACTATAAACTCTAAACTTTCAACCTTAAACCCTAAACCAAATAAACATTCATGGAATCTAAAATTAAATCAATATTAGAAACGGTAATGGATCCGGAAATTCCTACTCTGTCAATTGTAGACCTAGGAATTGTAACCGGTATAGTTTCTGAAAATGAAAATCAAGCCCATATAAAGTTAACGCCAACTTTTTCAGGTTGTCCGGCTTTGAGAATTTTAGAGAAAATGGTGCATGATAAACTCATTGAAGAAGGTTTTACCGATGTTCAGGTAGTTACTTCTTTTGATGTTCAATGGAATTCAAATATGATTTCCGAAAAAGGACTTGCTGCACTCAAGAAACATGGTTTGGCACCTCCGCCGAAACATGATGGATACATTGAACTTGATGTATTAAGTGATACCCCTTGTCCGCTTTGTGGATCTAGAAATACCACATTGAAATCTCCTTTTGGTCCTACCTTATGCAGAAGTTTACATTATTGTAACAACTGTAAAAACGCCTTCGAAGGTTTTAAACCCGTTGGATGAAGGTTATTTAAAGTTTAAGGTTTAAAGTTTAAGGTAATACTTTAAAGTTTTATCATACATTTACCTTTTTACTAATTTTCGTATTAAGGAATTTTAATGAAAACTATTTTAATCACAATTGTTTCCTTTTTTTTATGCAAACAGGGGTTTGCCCAACGCTGTGGTTATGATTACCTGCAAGCATTTGTTGTGAAAATTGTAGACATTCAACATCCGAACAATATTCCCAACTTAAAGTTGACTTTGGCAAATGAGTTTGGAGAAAAATTGCTATATCCGTCCACTTCCGTTTCCGACATTATCGAGGACAATAAAACTCCAGTTGATCAACGTTTGAAACTTCCATTTATGAAGAAAATGGCGACTTCAGAATTTATGGAATTTTGGGAAAATAAAAACGTTCATGGTTTAAGTTTTCCTGGATTGAATATACCGGCGCATTTAAATTTAGAGGATGATTTGTATGTGATTTTTGTCAATTTTCCATATTCTATAAATCAGCAAGTGGGTCTTCCAGTTTTTCAATTGATTGTTGAAGATCCTGACAGTATTCAACATTTCAAACAATTTCCTAAGCGCATCTATCGTTTAGATCCAGAAAAAGCCGTTTATTTATGTGCAAATCATTTGGTTGGAGAAGGTCTCATCAAAAACAAGGCTATTCATTGTGTTGATGGTTCTAATTTCGAACCTATTCAGTTTAATTTAACAACTCCTCAGGTTCCATTTACTGGAAAAGTACAGAAATCTCGGTATGTTAAAATGGGGTTAAAAGATGCTTATCCTAATACTTCACATTATCCAGATCGTTTGGTAACTATTGAAGACATCTCGATTTATGATGGGGCTAATTTGCAATTAATGCAAAAAATAAATTGTAATTCTTTTGCAAAATTCACCAAAAAAAGTAACCAGTTATCAGACTTTAAATGGTTTTATGAGAAACATTTTCCAGCAAACATGAAATCAGAATTTGTGAATGAATTCAAGTTAAATCAGGGCCTTCACAAAGTTGAAATGTTGTCGGTTTTGCTGCATATAGGCAATTCATTTTCGGGGGTTCCTTTTCATCATAAACTTTATTTTTATTTTGATTCATTTGAAAATCAATACATCCTAGACACATTGTTAAGTAATTATCCCAATGTTCAAATTCAAAATGCCTATCACGAAAAATCAAGGTATGAAATCTTAGACAATGTAGACGAATGCAAATTGATTTATTATATTCTTGAGGGACATAAATGGGTGCTCCAAAAGGAGAGTGTCATTCGAACAAAAAAACAAACAACTGTTAGTAAAAGAACAGTTTTGGATGATGTTGGACTGGTTGGATACAATTGGAATGGGATAAAACGGATTAATTTGAGGGGTGTTTTCACCCAATTTGATACCTTCTACTTGCAGAATAAAAGTAATAAGCAGATAGATTTATCATTGATAAAACTCATCCAAAATCAAAATCCGTACATGTGTAAAATAAATCTCTTAAATCTTCCTGCGGCTATTGGTCCACAAGCAATTATTCCAGTTGTGGTTGAATTAAGTGCAATCAAGAATTTGAAAATCAATGATGGTTCATTGCCATTTGAGCGAATTTATTCCCAGTTGGATTTAAAATTAAACAACGAGATGTTGTCCCTCAAAATCAATTATCTTGTCATAAATAGCCACAGAATATTGAATTCCACGCAATACAAGCTAGGTGAGGGTATGGCCGAGGAGATTTTGTTTGAGACTTTCATAGGTTCAGGATACCAATTGATGACTCAGAACAATGAAATAGAAGCCTATGGAAAGTGGATCAATGCGGGTGACACTGTTCAAAAGGTAGGTTATTGGAATTATTCAAATCCTAGAAAGATGATCGAATTCGACAGAGAATTTAACTTTATTCCGAAGTCTAGTAAAGGATTGGTAGATTCACAGCTGGTTATAAAGTATATTTTTCGAGGGAAATTGAAAAAATTGAACTATATCCAAACTGGTGAAAGCTTTCGGGTGTGGATTCCTAAGATGATTGACACAGTTGAATTTAATTGGAATGGTGAATGGAATCAGATTAGTCGTTTTAATCATGAAACTCATCAAAATTCATTTTGGGTGAACTTGTTAGACACATCCCATCAATTTTTATATCCTACAAAATACAATGAATTTGTAACCCAGCAAAGTATAGCGTTTGTCCCCAATACCTTTTTAATCAAATTAATATATGAGGATATCAAGAATGCCAATAAAGAGCGTGATGAGTTTATGAAAGCGCATATTGGCTTGAATTTTTCAATTTCTGACCGATATCCTGAAAATATTTTAATTGTTCATTTCGATGAATTGAATCCCAATGAAATGTTGAAATATTTAATACGTTGGGAACATTCAAATCAAGTAGTATCTGTTCATCAAAAGGTTTTAATCAATAAAACCACCGAAATATTTTTAGGTAAAAACATCACGGTTCGACCAAAGTTGAATTATTGGAGTAATGATTTAAATGAAGTGGTGAATAAATTGGGATTCACTATGTTGCAAAATTTCGGAAATTCAGATTTCTACTTGGGTTATTCAGGTAAGGTAGCAGACAAATCGTTGTTTTTTGAAATGATGAAACTTATACGAAATCCTAATTTCGTCACTGCCAATGTTGAATATCTTAATCCAATTAAACCTGTTTTAGACAGTCCTTCACTCAAAGATTAATTACATCGATAATTTTTCGAGATCTTCTGGAGTATCAATAGCAGGACTTGCCCAATGCGTTTCAACAACATCAATTGCATATCCATTTTCAAGCCAACGCAATTGTTCAAGCATTTCGGACTGTTCTAATGGAGTAGGAGATAGTTTTGTGATTTCCAATAATGCACTGGGTCTAAAAGCATACATTCCAATGTGTTTGAAAGTTCTAACGTGCCCTTTATCCCTCAAAAAAGGAATGGGTGATCTGCTAAAATAGAGGGCTCTATTATTGACGCCTGAAACCACTTTTACGAAATTGGAATTGTGTATGTCCGAGGTATCGGTTAACTCCTTTTTTAAGGTAGCAATTTGGGTATTAGAATTGGTGAAACAAGATACAAGCGCATGAATTTGTTCAGCAATAATAAAGGGTTCATCGCCTTGTAAATTCACGATTACATCGCAATTCCAATTCAGTTGCGACAAAGCATCGGCGCATCTGTCAGTTCCGCTGATATGGTGAGAACCTGTCATAACAACAGTGGCAAAATCTTTTGCAATTTCCGCAATTCTTTCATCGTCGGTGGCTACGGCAACACCAAAATCTGGATTTGACGATAAAGCGGCTTCAATGGTGCGTTGAATCATGGTTTTTCCATCGATGATGGCCAGCGGTTTTCCTGGAAAACGGGTGCTTCCATATCTCGCTGGTATGATGATGCCAAATGTTGGTTTGTTCATTCTTCTTTGTTATTCATTTGCAATAATTGCAAAATTTTGTCGTGAATTTCGGTATTTTCATACACCCCTTTGAATAATTCTGCTCCAGGTCCAACGGCAAACACCGGAACAGGTATACCAGTATGGTGGTGTGTAGAGAAATGCATGGCTGGCTTTTTGTTGTTTTTGTCGTAACCAACAAGACTTAATCCACCAGTTTCATGATCTGCAGTTATGATCACCAAGGTTTCTCCGTCTTTTTTAGCCCATTCAACCACATCGGCAATGGTAGAGTCGAAATCAAGGGTTTCTGCTAGCACATAATTAGAGTCATTGTCGTGCCCGCCCCAATCAATCTGACTGCCTTCAATCATGAGGAAGAACCCATTTTTATTTTGGTTTAGGTTTCTAATGGCAGCAAGGCTTGCCTTTCTTTCAAAGTTTCCACGGCCATTAGAATATTTGGGTACATCCACTGCGGTGTCGTAGAACATCACAAATTGCTTGCAATTTAGACTATCGATGTTTTTTGTTCCAACGAAAACTTGATGTCCTGCTTCGGCCAATTTTGCGGTGTCAAAGAAAGGGTATCCTCCTCCAATGGCGATATCAATGAATCCACCGTAAAAATCCGATGCAATTTCTCTGTCCATTTTACGGCTTACTTGATGGGCATAAAACGAAGCTGGAGTTGCATGGGTAAGTCCGCAAGTTGCCACGAGTCCGGTAGCTTTTCCTTTTACATGAAGTTTTTCAGAGAGGGTAAATTCGGGATGACTATCTTTTGTAACACCAATGGCGCCGTTGTAGGTTTTTTGACCAATTGAAAAAGCGGTTGCACCAGCACCAGAATCGGTGATGTAGCTGCTAGAACTTGAAGTTAAACTAAGTCCAATATATTCAGCAAGAGAGAAAACTTTTAATTTTTGAGGGATACAGGCTTGTGCTGCAGACCACTGAGCCAATCCAGTTCCATCGCCAATCATCAATATAACATTTTTGACTTTTTTGGGGGACGATAGATTGTTTTTTACAGTGTCAATTGATTGAGCAGAACACAACGTAGTTACACCTGAAATGAACCCTAATAAAATCGTTTTTCTGAAAAAATACATTGCTGCAAAGTTAAATAAGTATGGTCACTAATTCATAACGAAATCGTTAAAACAATGTTGTTGTTTGTTTGATTGTTTTTTATGTACCCCCAAAAATAGCAGGTGTAATTTTTTGCATAAAACGCAAATATTTCACTTAAAAGCTAAGAACTTATTTCGTATTTTTGTGAATCTAAAAAAGTACAAAAAATGAACGGTTTTTTCCAAGTCCCTCAAGCCATCAATGAGCCAGTATATGAGTACGCTCCTGGCAGCATTGAACGTAAAAAATTAAAAGAAGCGTTGGCTGAAGCCAGAAATAAAGTGTTGAATATTCCAATGTTTATTGGGTCTGAAGAGGTGAGAACCGGCATTGTGCACGAAATTTTCCCGCCACATGATATCAAGCATAAAATTGGTGAATTTCACATGGGAAATGGCACACATGTTCAAAAAGCCATTGATGCAGCGTTGGCAGCTAAGCCAATGTGGGAATCTATGCCTTGGGAGCAACGTGCAGCGATTTTCTTGAAAGCGGCAGAATTGTTTGCCACTACTTATCGTTATGAAATCAATGCAGCTACCATGTTGGCTCAAAGTAAGAATTGCTATCAAGCGGAAATTGATTCTGCATGTGAGTTGATTGACTTTTTGCGATTTAATGTTCAGTACATGAGTGAGATATATGCAGAACAACCTAGTGCTAATTCAAAAGGAATTTGGAATAGGTTGGAATACAGGCCTTTAGAAGGGTTTGTGTTTGCATTAACACCATTTAACTTCACTGCAATTAGTGGTAATTTACCAACTTCTCCAGCGATGATGGGAAATACAGTTGTTTGGAAACCTGCCGATACTCAAATTTATTCAGCGTATGTGTTGATGAAAGTATTAAAAGAAGCTGGACTTCCAGATGGTGTGATCAATTTGGTTTATGCTCCAGGTCCTGAAGTAGGTGAAGTGATTTTTAATCACCCAGATTTTGCAGGTGTTCACTTTACAGGTTCAACGGGTGTATTTAGACATATCTGGCAAACCATTGGTAATAATATTGCCAAATATAGAAGCTATCCTAGAATTGTAGGTGAAACTGGAGGTAAAGACTTTATCTTAGCCCATCCAAGTGCAGATGAGGATGTTTTGGTTGCAGCAATGGTTCGTGGTGCATTTGAATTCCAAGGACAAAAGTGCTCTGCTGCTTCAAGAACCTATATTCCTCAAAGTTTGTGGCCTTCTGTGAAGAAAAAATTATTAGCAGAAATGGCAACCATCAAAGTGGGTCCAACTGAAGATTTTAGCAACTTCGTGAATGCTGTGATTGATCAAAAAGCGTTTGATAAAATTACGGGTTATATTGAAAGTGCTAAAAAAGATGGGGTAGAAATCTTGTGTGGTGGCACATACTCTGATGAAAAAGGATACTTTATTGATCCAACCATCATCATGGCTCCAGATGCGAAATACAAAACCATGTGTGAGGAAATTTTTGGACCAGTATTGACAGTTTTCGTTTATGAAGACAAAGATTGGTCAAACATGTTCAATATTGTTGATAGTACTTCTGAATATGCATTAACAGGTGCCGTAATTTCTCAAGATAGAAACGCCATTGCGGAAGCTACTTGGGCATTGAGAAATAGCGCTGGTAATTTTTATATCAATGATAAGCCAACGGGTGCAGTTGTTGGTCAACAGCCATTTGGAGGTGCGCGTGGTAGTGGAACAAACGACAAAGCAGGTGCTAAAGTGAATTTGCTTCGTTGGGTGAGTCAAAGAACCATCAAGGAAACTTTTGTTCCTGTAAAAGATTACCGTTATTCTTTTTTGAACGAAGCGTAATCTATTTTTATATAAATAAGGCTGCCAACATTCGTCGGCAGCCTTTTATTTTTAATCCAAATTTTACTTTAATGCGTTCGATTTATACAATTTTATTGCTATTTAGTTCCAATATTTTTATGACATTGGCTTGGTATGGACATCTGAAATGGAAGTCATTGTCGTTTTTACATTCCAAAAGTTTAATATGGATTATTTTAATCAGTTGGGGTATTGCGTTTTTTGAATACGTTTTGATGGTTCCAGCAAATAGGATGGGTAGCCGTGAAACAGGGGGTAACATGGACTTGTTTCAACTCAAAATTCTCCAAGAGGCTATCAGTTTAATTGTATTTACGGTGGTGGTTCTTTTCTTGTTCAAAGGAGAAAATTTGTCTTGGCGACATGTAACCGCCTTTTTTCTGATTCTAATTGCCTTATATTTGGTTTATAAACCTTCAAATTAATTCGAACCCATTGTCCCTCATAAATAAAAAACCATAAATCATGATTCAAACCGATGAAGCGAGCATTCGCAGGGTGATATTTCACAAAGTAAACGTCCAAGAAGACAAAATTTCACTCAGTGATGAATTGTGTGACTTCCCCAATGAAGATGACGCAGATGTGCTAAAAAAGGCATTTTTGAAGCCTTTTCAGTCGGAATACTCTCAATGCCGATTTTGCCATGAGTACGACATTGAACTCAATGCGTTGTATAAATTGTCGAAAGGGATCAATCAAAAGGAAGATTTTATAGAGTATTCACAGAATATTGCCCAGCATTTGCGCTCGGTTTCTAAGCATCCCAATATCAAAGATGGCGATTTATTTGTGATTCAATTTGATCAAATTATTGTCAATAATACGTATTGCGAGGCTTTGGCGGTGGTGAAGGTTGAAAATAAAGATACGTTTATTGAAACGGAGTTTGAGGGACATAAACACGCGAAATTGGATTTCAAAAAAGGGATTAACACGCGTAAAATGGAAAAAGGGGCCCTGATTTTGTTTACACCTGAACCTTTTACGGTGTTGGTCATTGACAATGTAAAACAGGGGACAGAATATTGGCAAACGGATTTCTTGAGTGTTGAGCCGGTGAAAAATGAATACCACCAAACGCATCAATTTTTAGGAATTACAAAAGAATTTGTTACATCGCAATTAATCGATGATGTGGAGATTTCAAGGGCGGATCAAATCGATTTATTGAATAGATCTGTTGATTATTTCAAAACCAATGAAACCTTCGACAAGCTGGAATTTGAGAAAACGGTGTTTTCGGATTCGGCAGTGATAGATTCATTTAGACGATTTGACACCAATTACCGTGAAGAACATGAAATAGAACTTCAAGACTCATTTGAAATTTCCAAACAAGCGGTGAAAAAGCAAGCAAAAATCTTTAAAAGTGTATTGAAGTTGGATTCAAATTTTCACGTTTACATTCATGGAAGGAGGGACATGATTGAACAGGGTGTTGACGAGCAAGGTCGTAAATTTTACAAGATTTTTTACGAAAACGAAAGTTAATTCGTCCATCCATCTTCATCCAGATTGTCTTCACGCTTTCTTAATTCATATTTCATGATTTGAGTGGAGCAAGCATGGTCTTTGGATTCGTATAAAGCGAAATTCATCCAGTAATGATTGATTTTCAATTCAATGCATTCTGGATTCAAGAATAATTTATAATCAAAAATAGTGCTTTCACAGGCAATGTAGCCAGGATAATAAAACTCAATTTGGCGTTGTTTACAGTATTGTAATTTGATGAGCATCATCATTTTACCCAAGCTAAATTTTGCATATTCTGGATCGAATATGTTTTTTAATCCCATGATGGCCGAAAGTCCCTCGTCAAAATATCCAACAGCAATAAGTTTTTGTTGATCAAAAATCCGAATTGTTTTTGTGTAAAATAGATTTACACCATTTTCATTGGTAAAATACGATGGTTCAAATTTGACTTCAAATGGCCTGTAATCGCAGTATTTTTGTCCCAGTGCTAAAATCTCATCATCTAAGATAAAATCGCTTAAGACAATTTTAAAACGCTTAGCATTTTTGAAAATCTTATGATTCAGAGGGTTAATGGCTTCATCAACCCGATATCTGGCCCAAATAACGTTAAACAATTCGTAATTCTCTGTGATGATGTAATCGCAGGTCTGCATGTCATTGGTCATCCGATAATATCCTTGAGATAAAAGGGTGTCAAGATAAGCGCCTTTGTAATTTGGACCATTCACCATAGATACAAAGTTATGTTTTTTTAATGATTTTGAGGGATAAGGGATGCGGGTGAAGGTTGGTATATTCCTAAAATTGACTAAAATCTACGGCGTTAATTTCGTCGATTCGTTTTTTGATGCAACGACTTCTGATCCAAAAGGCATAGATTAATTTTGCACTGATGCTACTTCGTGATGGTCGGTATTGATATTCCACACTTCCAATGAAACGGTCGAAACTCAATTTCAGTCCAGTTTTTGGCACGATGTTATATTGAACAGTTGGAATGATGAATCCTTCATCTTGAAGTTGATTTTGGACTTTTTCTACTTGCAATCCGAGGAAAGGAACGAGTCTATTTTTAAGGCAAGCATGATGAAAGGGCAGAAGATGTAAATCGGCATAGAGTGCAGTTTTGTTCCATTTTTCTTTGTTTAATTCGCCGAAAGAGTAAGAGAGTCCAAGGTTGTAAAGACTGTTTAAATTTTGATATTCGATACCATAAGATGGATGGTTAGTTGCGGTTGCATTTTCATGTGAAAGCCCGATATAATGAATTTGGGCATTCAATGAAAATGGGTGGCAAGCGAACACTGAGAGCAACACAAGTGCAGTTTTTTTGATGCGATTAATTTTCATAAGATATCTCCTTTACATGGTTATAGTTGATGATTAAAATTCCAAAGCACAATCCAAAAACGTTAGAAAGCAACAATGACAGAACGTTCGGCAAAAAAAGCATACCTACAAAGCAGGCAACACCTAAAAGTGTTAACTTCAAATTGATGGTATTTATTTTGTGTTGGGTAAAATTATTTTGGGAGAGGTGGAGTTGATAGAGGAGGACTATAGTGTTGCTGGAATCATAATTCCTAATTCATTGGCAACTGTTATGGCGTATTCTATATCTGTTTTACATTCAATGTTATTTGCAAATGCAGTGTTGTCGTTTTTGAAATAATTTCTATGAAATGCAAAAATTGCTTTTTCAATTTCATGAACTTTTAATGGGAGATTTAACCCTGTTTTGATTTTTTTTAAGATTTCACAATATTCACCATAGCTATGATTTTGCTCAAATTCCGCTGTGCTTTTGTATCCAAAACAGCCAACAATTTTACTGTCAATCACGGGGAGGGCATAATTGCTCCAGAACATGGCATGTTTTCCTTGGAATGAAGTTCCAATTCCTTTTACCATTCCAAAACACTCAAATGCCATCACATTATTCTCTTTAGATAATTGAATAGCATGCTTATAGAAGTCTAAATTAACCAAATCTCTATAGCTCAGGAAATTCAGATTTTTTCTTTTAATGTAAAAATATCTGGATTCTTTTCCGCCCCATTGGTTGATTAAATCTAATCCTCTCAATATTAATTCGTCTGTTAAATCACTTAATGGCAATTTGGTTATTTCCAATATCTCAGATTCAACGTCAACATAAGTTCCTTTAAACTGTGAATACAAAGCAATATTCTTATCGGAATATGCATGATTTACGTTGATTTCATTCCAATTATTTGCCCAAAATTCAAAGTTTATATTTGGTGTAATCATGCCGCAAAATACCCTAAAATAGATCCTTTCCCAAGAGAAATAGTTTGAAAGGGAAATTAATTTTAATTCTCACTCTCAACCCTTACAACTTATCGCTCAGCACCTTGCTGATCGTATTCTTTAAAGGTTTACCCATGTAGTTGCCCACCCATTGGATGCCACGGGTGGCGCTGGTGAAGAAAATTTCATCGGCAGAGCTTAAATCAATTTCTGTGATAGGAATTTCTCTTACTTGGTAACCATAATCTTCCGCTATTTGCATGACCACTTTGCGCATAACGCCGTCTACACAATATTCACTTACTGGGGGTGTTGAAATGAATTCCCTCGAAACCATGAAAATGTTTGAAGAAATGCCCTCACAAACGTTTCCTGCATCATTGAAGATTACACACTCGTCGAAATCATTTTGCTTGGCGTAAATGCCCGCTAAAACGTAAATAAGGGCCGATGTGGTTTTTAATGTGCTAATGAAATTGCCATTTTTACTCAGTTCCTTGTAATTGCCCAGTCTATATCCCTCAGAATTTAACGGATATCCCTCGTAATCAATGGGTGTGATTTCGATGATGCTCTGCGTGTACTGATTTTTGGGTTGGTAGAAACCGTCAGCGTCCCTCAAAAAAGAAGCTCTGATTCTCGCATTTTTGATGTTTTTTGACTTGCAATACGATTCTATGACCTCTTCCATTGCGATTTTTGCAAAACATTCTGCCTCCAACATTTGCAATAAAAGCAAAGATTTGTTCACTCTCTCTTGATGGTAGAAAGCATGTTGCAACCTGCCATTACTGAGTTTCATTGACTCGAAAAATCCATCTCCGTATCTATAAATTCTTGAAGTTAATTGAATTGTAGGAGCATCGTTTGAAATTTCTTTGCCGTTAAATAGAAAATGAATCATGATAAATAAGTTAATGTAAATAGGATTTGCGTTTGATATAGCGGAAATAGATGGCGCCTTCGCGTATGACTAACGTGTCGTTTTGCCAATAATCAATATTGAAGATTCTGGTTTGTCCAGTACTAGAAATACTGTTGTTTGAATATCTGAATTTAAAGGCAATTCCCAATTTGCAGGAATCATTTGGAACACTCACTAAATCAACCAACCCAAATGCATCTTTTTTAAGGGTTGGAATTTTGTAAGAAAACTTTAATGTTGCTTTGTTGATGGCATTGGAAGATCTGGATTTACTTGGGCGAAAATTGTCCCAAAAAGATTTTTTATGGGTTTCAATGACCATCGTATCTGCATTGGTAAATTGGGCAATACTTTTGCCGCCTTTGTCGATAGAAAAATACTGCCAAGTTCCTTGTAAAGCATTTTCCAACAATTCTTTATGCTCTAGTTTAGAATAGACCAGGGAAGTTGTTGAAACTGACAAAAACAACAAAAAGAAAAGCTTATTTGCGTTTCGCGATTTCATCTCTCAAACGGGCCGCTTTGCCATAGTCTTCAACGGCAATGGCTTCGTCTAACATTTGTTTTAATTCATTCAGGGTGAATTCAGCCAAAGGGTTTTTTACTTCTTTGAATTCAGGCTGAATATTGTCTTCAACGGTTCTTCCGGGCAATTCGATATCTGAATCAGTTTCTTTATCTTCATCTTCAAAGCCTGCTTCATCAAGGATGTGTTGGGTGACGTAAATCGGACATTTGAATTTCATTGCCAAGGCGATGGCGTCTGAAGTTCTGGAATCTACTTGCATGGTTAAGCCATCCATGGAGAAATAAATGTTCGAATAATAAATGCCTTCTTCCAAACGTTCTATGCAAATCTGATCTACCGCAATATTGAAGTTTTTCAGGGTAGTGGCAAAGAGGTCGTGGGTAAGAGGGCGGTTGGATTTCATATTTTCCATCTCCATCGCTATTGATTGGGCTTCAAAAGCACCAATCAATACCGGGAGTTGAATTTTCGAAGTAGGGCTGTGCAATACCAAGGTGTACGCGCCGTGCGAATGCGCGGGCAAAATATTCTTGATAAAAACTTCAACCTTTCTCGACATTGTTAATTTTTTAAAGCTTGAATCAATTGTGGAAGTACTTCAAAAGCGTCTCCTACAATACCATAATCGGCACTCTTGAAGAAAGGTGCTTCGGGATCTTTGTTGATGGCAACTATTGTTTTACTTGAACTTACACCTGCCAAATGTTGGATAGCGCCAGAAATACCAATTGCAATGTACAAATTCGGTTTGATGGTGATTCCAGTTTGTCCAACGTGCTCACTATGTGGTCTCCATCCCATGTCACTCACCGGCTTAGAACACGCAGTAGCTGCGCCAATAAGTCCCGCAAGTTCTTCAATCATTCCCCAATGCTCAGGACCTTTCATTCCACGACCACCACTCACTACCAATTCAGCTTCTGTCAATGGAATTTTTCCAGTTACTTTATTGACAGCTTTGATAGAAATTTTTGAGGGACTTGAACTTGCAGCAACATTTTCAGTTGGGCAAGGAGAACCAGCGTTGTTAATTTCGAAAGAGTTTGGTGTGATGGCCAATACTTTAACATCTCTGTTCAAGTTAACCATTGCAAACGCTTTACCTGAAAACACGCCTCTTTTTACAGAGAAGCCATTGCTCGTATCAGGAACTGAAATTACGTTGGTTGCCAAAGAAGCGTTTAATGAAACGGCAATTCTTGGTGCCAATGATTTTCCAACATAGGTATTAGAAACTACCACGATACTTGCGCCTATTTGTTTGCAAATTTCAGCAAAAAGGTTAGAGGTAGCATCTGATGTAAAACCATCGGAATTGTTGCAATTCAACACTTTACTCGCTCCATATTGGCCCAAGATGGCAGAATCTGCAATGTTTGAAATATTTACAGCAACAACTTCTTTTCCAGTTAATTGACCAATTTCTTTGGCATAAGAAACTGCTTCGAAGGTTGATTTTTTGAATTGATTATCGGAAGATTCCGCAAAAACTACAATACTCATAATTAGATCACTTTAACGTCGTTTTTAAGAATGTTGATTAATTCACCGGCATTAGATGGGTCAATAAGTTTTACCCCTCCTTTTGCTGCTGGCAAAGAATATGATTGATAATTCACAGCTTGGTTACTCACCGAAGCTTCAATAATTTGCAATGGTTTGGTTCTTGCGGCCATAATTCCACGCATATTTGGAATTCTTGGTTCACAAAGGTCTTTTTGGGCACTAGCAACCAGAGGACCTGCGCAAGAAACTGTTTCACGACCACCGTCGATGTCTCTTTCAAACGTGAAAACGCCACCATCGAAATCAATTTTGGTAACAACGTTAACAGAAGGGATGTTCAAAAGTGCACCAAGTAAACCACATACAGCACCGCCGTTGTAATCGATACTCTCACGTCCAGTTAAAATCAAATCGTAACCAGTTGCAATTTTTGCAATTTCTTCGGCCACAAATTGGGCATCAATAGGATTTGCATTAATACGGATTGCTTCATTTGCACCCATACTCAATGCTTTTCTGATTGAAGGCTCACTGTCTGCTTCACCAACGTGAACAATGGTTACTGTTCCGTTGTTTGCTTCAGCTATTTCTAAGGCTCTAGTAACGGCTAATTCGTCGTAAGGGTTTACAATGTACTGAACCCCATTTTTGTTGAATTGGGTGTCGTTTTCAGTAAACGTAATCTTCGTTGTGGTATCTGGTACAACACTGATACAAACTAAAATTTTCATTGTTTTAATACAATTTACTGCAAAAATACAATTTTTATCGCCAATTGTTTAATTCTAAGAAATCCTTTTTAGATTCGTGGCATGAGTCGATATCATTTTGTGGCCATTGGAGGTGCTGTGATGCACAATTTAGCACTTGAACTAAAAGCGTTGGGAAATGAAGTAACAGGCAGTGATGACGAGATTTTTGACCCCGCAAAATCTAGATTAGAAGCTGCAGGAATATTGCCAGAAGCCTTTGGTTGGTTTCCCGAAAAAATTGCAAAAAATATTGATGCAATTATTTTGGGCATGCATGCAAAATCCGATAATCCTGAATTGCTGAAAGCGCAAGAGTTAGGACTCAAAATTTTTTCATTTCCTGAATTTATCTACCACCATGCACAAGATAAAATGAGAATTGTGATTGCAGGAAGTCATGGTAAAACCACATCAACAGCGATGTTGATGCACATTTTGAAGAAAAATAATCTGAATGCCGATTATTTGGTAGGTTCATTGTTGCCAGGTTTTGAACGCATGGTAAGGCTCTCAGATGCACCCATTATGATCATTGAGGGTGATGAATATCTCACATCTCCAATAGATAGAACTCCAAAGTTTTGGCATTATAAGCCACAATTTTCGATGATTACTGGCATCGCTTGGGATCATATAAACGTTTTTCCAACCTTTGAAAATTATATTGAACAATTTGACAGTTATTTGGAAACTGTTTCTGAGGGATATTTTTATTACGGAAACGATGAACATCTCAAGCAATTGTCGTTGAAGCACCCAGGGATATCTGAAGCCTATATTGCCCCAGATTATGTAACCACAGAAAATGGTGTGGAATTGTCCCTCGAAAATGAAAAAATACTGCTCAATATATTTGGAAAACACAACATCGAAAATGCGGCTGGGGTGGTAGAATTGGCTATAAAACTGGGTATTTCAAGGTTAGATGCTTGGAAATCTTTGGCCGATTTTCCGGGAACCGCGAAGCGACTTGAAAAGGTGTATGAAACAGATAATACATTGATAATTAGGGATTTTGCCCATGCACCAAGCAAGGTAAAAGCTTCCGTAAGTGCAGTTCGTGAACAATACGCCAATCGCAATTTTACCGCAGTATTTGAATTGCACACCTTTAGTAGCTTAATGCCTGAATTTATGTCACAATACCATGGAACTATGGATGCCGCAGATTCAATTTTCGTTTTGTACGATCCCCATGTTTTTGAACTAAAACGTATGCCAGTTCCAAGTGCAGAAACAATCAGAGAAAGATTGGGAAATGTTCGTGTATTTAGCGATGTAGAATTGCTGCAAGAGGCTGTTCGTCAATCGTTTAATCCAGGAAATAAAAATGTGTTGTTGTTGATGAGTAGTGGGAATTTAGGTGGTTCAAAAATCGAAGATTTCTTGCCTTAAATTATTCCATTTCATCGTAGTACATTTTCAAAAGTTTGCCACGAATACCTTCCTTAGAAAGGGTATTGTTGCTGTCGGATGGGTAAGTGCGGTTTGATAGAAAAATAAACACCAGGTCCTTTTCTGGATCGGCCCATGCCCAAGTGCCAGTGAAGCCACTGTGTCCAAACAATGCCTCAGGGGCATTGTCGAATATATTGGAAGCTGTATAGTGTTCAGGACTTCCGGCCGCACTTTTTAGGTTGTTGGGATAACCATTGGGTTTGTCGAATCCTAATCCTCTGAAATTGCTAGGATACAATTTATTGTAGTGTGTTCGGGTAAACAATTTCACAGTAGATGATGAAATGTATTGTTTGTTTTGAAATTCACCTTCATCAATTAGCATTTGCATGATTTTCGCCAAATCGCGGCTATTGGAAAACAAACCGGCATTTCCAGAAATACCACCTAGCAAAGCTGCACTTGGATCATGCACAATGCCTCGAATGGTGCCCCTTGGCCAATTTTTATCGATTCCAGTTGGCAAAACAAATCGCTTCAAACCCTTTTCAATTGGCTTGTAAGTTATTTTAGTTAATCCCATGGGTTTATAAAATTGTTCATCCACAAATGAATCTAAGCTCATTTTGGTGGTAAATTCAATCCATTTCCCAAGAATAATCATGTTTAAATCGCTGTATTTGTAGGAGTAAACATTGCTTGGCAATGTTTTGGTAGTCCATTTCCAAACACTATCGGCGTACCGTTTTTCGATAAAGCAAGAATCGCCCATTTGTAACGAGAAATATTGGGTGTCTTTTTTCAACGTGTCGATAGCAATTTTGTAACTTTTTGATAATTGTAACGAACTGTCTTTCTTTATCTTATCAGTCAATGGTAGAAAAGGGGGCAAACCAGATCTGTGGGTTAAAAAATCTTCAATGCTTAAACCACCCCAAGGGTAATTTTCAGCTTCGGGCCAATATTTCTTGATTGGAACATGAAGTTTATATTTCATTTTGTCATATAACTTCATCATTGACAATGTGGTAACCGCAATTTTTGTGATTGAGGCTATGTCGAAAACATTTTCACTCGTAATCGGTTTTTTAATGATTACATCCGCAGAATCAACGGGAGTGTATCCAACGTTATATTCATCAACTATTTGTCCATTTCGCAATACCAAAAGTTGAATAGCGGTGGCTACTTTTTTATCAATCAGCGATTCTAAATAAGATTTAGTGGCAAGTGGATCAAGGTGTTTAAATCCCGCTTCTTGTGGGTGGATATAATTGAAATATTTTTGAGGGACATTGATTTTGCTCAAATCGTTTTGTGTCCATGTTTCACTGATCTTTGCCGGCAATTCTGCGTTTGATGAATATTCCCCAAAAATTAAATCTGCCGAGGCTCGTTGAAAGGCCTCGCCATTTTCATGTCCAATTACCACCGTGTATTTTTTGGACAAATTTTTGATTGCGTATAAGTTGCCAAGCTGCACCAAAACTGTTTGTTGTGGTAAACTATCACGAAGGAAAAATTCCTCCAGATTTTTTGACATTCTACGAGATCTTTCGCCCCAAAGAACTTGGCTAGAATTGACAACAATCAACGGACTTTCACTGAGGTTGATATTCTTGTGTTTTAAATTTGAATCAAGTTGAGCGTTTGTTCCATCAAATTTTATCCAGTTTATTTTGTGATAATCAGATACTTGGTTGATAAAATCAACCGGGATATCTGTTCCATAACTCAGTACATTGATTGTCTTTTTAGTGTGTTGAATAAAAGGTAGACATTGATTGTTCAGTATTAAAACACTTTTTCGAGCATATTCATCCAATTTATTCAATGGGTTTCCGGATGTGCGGGCGGTTTCTGTTGCGAAATTTGCAAATATTTTATCCAAATCTTTTTGCAAATTTTCCGTATTTACATATCTATTTTCGGCCAATCCGAGTTGATGTTTGGCAATGAGTATTTTTCTAACAGAAGCAGATAATTTGGCGCTGTCTAACCAACCTGAATCACGGTATTGAAGAGACAGGGCAATTATGGATTCAATGTTTTCCGGAAAACATAGGATATCGTTACCTGCCATCAATGCTTTCACCGCAGCCACTTCTGGCTTGTAGATACTGGTAATCCCTTTCATGTTTAAGGCATCGGTGATAATTAGTCCGTTGTATCCCATTTTGTCAATCAACAGGTCTGATATGATTTTTTTGGATAGCGAAGCTGGAACCATCGGAGTAGAATCTAGCAGCGGTACACATAAATGTCCAATCATTACGCTTTTTACATTTTCTTGAATCATTTTTCGGAATGGATCAAGTTCAAAGTCGAGCGATTTTTCTGTATGATTTACAACGGGTAGTTCTTTGTGGCTATCCGCTTTTGTGTTGCCATGTCCAGGGAAATGTTTGGCACAGCTGTATATGCCGGCATCTTCCATACCTCTGCTAATTTCAATGGCCAGTTTGGAAATGTTTTCAGGATCATCGCCGAGGCTACGAAAGCCAATAATGGGATTGTCGGGGTTCGAGTTTACATCCACATCTGGCGCAAAGTTCATTAAAACACCCATCCTTCGGCATTGTTGACCAATGGCATAACCAACTTTGTAACAGTATAGTGGGTCTTTTGATGCGGCCAATGTCATTTGGAACGGAAATTTTTTCACTTGTGAAAGTCGCATCGACAAGCCCCATTCTCCATCAATACTGATGAGTAAGGGTAATTTTGAAGATTGTTGGTAGAAATTTTGAAGGTAAGCTTGGGCGTAGGGACTGCCTTGAAAGAAAATGATACCTCCAACTTCTTGGTTTTGAATTGCTTTTGAGATGATGGTATCCACTTTGATTGATCTCGACCATGCTGGAATCATGAGGGTTTGTCCTACCAATTGTTTGAAATTGAGAGTTTTAAGAACGCTATCGGCCCATTTTTGGCTATTTGATAATGAGGGATATTGGTGTTTGGGAAATGAAAACGGTTGGTTGTATTGTTTTGAGTTGCGAGGCCTCCCTTGTCCCTCCAAATGATTGAAAGACAATGAGAATAATGCCAATAATAGAATCGTAAAACAATATTTCCTTTTCATTTAACTCACAAAAAAAGTACAGAAGATTGGTTTTTCGAAGAAATAGTTTTCATTTCATGTGGAAAACGAAAATTATTGCCTGAAAGTGTGTAAAAAATGCAATTGAATAAAAAAAAGTATTTTTTTTGTGAAAATAACACAGATCAAGCCACGTTTTCGGAAAATGCTTTGTCTATGATAAATGTAAACCGAAAAACCGAAATGAATTTTTGGAATGACAGACAAGGAACTGGTAGAAGGATGTATACGGGAAGACCGGAAATGCCAGCGATTGCTGTGGGACAAATATTCCAGGAAAATCATGGCACTGTGTTTGCGGTATTGTCAAAATCAAGAAGAAGCTGAAGATGCATTGATGGAAGCATTTGTAAAAATATATGACAAATTGGGTGATTTCAGGTTCCAAAGTTCTTTGGAAACTTGGATGCGCCGTGTTGCTGTCAATATTTCTATCAATAAAATCAGGGCGAGAAAAAATATTTGGACAGACATCAGTGAAGCTGAGTATGAAATTGGATATCAAGACAATTCTTTCGATCAATTGAATGTCAATCAATTGTTACATTTAATCGAAAAATTGCCAGTTGGATATAGAATGGTGTTTAATTTGTATGCCATTGAGGGATTTTCACACAAAGAAATCGCTGAAACACTGCAAATTGACGAAGGTACTAGTCGTTCTCAATTGGCAAAAGCGAGAAAAGCCTTACAAGGAATGTTGAACAATTTAAATCTAGGAAAAGCATGATAAACGAAAATCAAGATTCTTTTTTTAGGGATAAATTGTACGATTTAGAATCTCCCTTGAACGAGAAAGTTACGTTCGAGGAAGTTATGGAGCGTCGCAAAAAGAAGAGAAGGGTTATATTTTGGTGGAATCCAAAAATGTATGTGGTTGCCGGATTGTTTGTTGTGGGGGGGTTGGGCTTGTATCTGTCGAATCCTTTCGATAAAAGCAAGCACCCTGTATCAACTAAAGAACTTGCAGTAAAAGCCAAAATAACGCAATCCGAAAAATCATCCATTGTTGATGCTGAAAATCAAGTTTCAGCTGAAGCGAAAAAAGAAAATTTGGGTTCAAAAAATCTTTCATCGATTTCAAACAATAAAATCGCTGAAAGCAAGGTTGAATTGGATCAACTTCGTTTGCGTAATACTAGGGAGGGGCAATTATCAGGATCCCAGCGTTTTCAATTAAATGCTACTAAGAAATCCAATCTGCAGCAAAGGAGAGGATTCTCAATTTTAGCTGATAATCACAATGTTGCTATCTTGGAAGATCAAATATTTGAAACAAGCAAAGAATATTTGAAATTGGGTAAGCATAAGCAACTTACATTACAAGATTTGTTGGTTGGCACTTCGCAAACAAAAGAGGACAAACATTATACTTGGCAAAATAAAAATGAAATGATACGTTCTTTGGGACTATCTACCTTTAAATTCAATTGGCCTTCGTTTGATTTTTCATCGTTTGATATTGAAATCGACATTCCTGAAAGACCGGTTTTACCTAAGTTACCATCATCTAAATGGTATGCTGAATTGTCTGTAATTACAGGAAGTAACAATACCATCAATTTTGAGGAAAATGTTCCTTTGAGTATTTTAGGTACTCAATATACCGCTCAATATCAAATGCTTATTTTGAAGGATTTGGAAAATGGTTCTATGGTAGGAGCTGGAATTCAATATTCAGAGTGGGTTGGCAATGGGCAATGGCAATTGAATAAGAACGAAATGATACAGAAAATTGATACCAACGTGGTATTGATTTCTGCTCCATGGCAACCTAAAAGATACGGAACCTTTATTGATACTAGTTATGTACCCCTGAATAAAGTACAAACTGGAAATATAGAATATCGCATCGGTAAAATATCTTTCCCTTTGGCCTACAGGTTTTATACCCAAATAGCGAAAACTCCAATTAGAGTTGGTTTTCATTTGGCTCCTGGTTATACCACCGTCAATTCTGGATCTTATTTTACCAATACAGATTACAGGGTGTTTGATAAATCGAGTTACATGACCTTCGATGGTAAGTTAACGCTTGGTCCAATGATTCCAATCAATAAAAAGTGGACATTTGTGATAGAACCATCTTTGATGTACCAATCATTTTTGAGCGACAATTACAGCACTGTTAACGGTAAGTTCTTCACAGGTTTGGGAATTGCAATTTTAAGAAAACTTTAATTATTTAAAAATTTAATCAGCAAGTTTGTTTGCTTGAATCGCTTATCGTAATATTGCGATAGGATTTTATGGGAAAAAGTAAAACTTCTTTGTTTTCGCCTGAATCGGTGAGGTTGTCTGAAATTGGAAAGTGTTTTTCGCATCCAGCTCGGGTCGAAATTATTGAGTTTTTGCTCAATATAGAAAATTGCGTATGTGGCGACATTGTTTCGAAATTGCCATTGTCGCAAAGCACGGTTTCACAGCATTTAAAAGAGTTAAAATTGATTGGACTTATCAAAGGGAATATTTCGGGTCCAAATGTTTGTTACTGCATAGATAAAGAAGTTTGGGGTTTGTTTAAAATGGAATTAAATCGATTTTTCGCTCAAGAACCTGTGGCGGAAAATTGTGATACAACTTGTTGTTAAAAAGAGAATTATGAAATTATTAGAATTTAAAAATTATTTAGCGGGAATGCAAGGTTTGACATTCCGCATGCCAAATGGAGAAACCATTCCGGCACATTTTCACATCACTGAAGCGGGTGTTGTTACAAAAAACTACGTAGATTGCGGTGGAACGAGAAGGGCGGAATCAAAATTGATGTTCCAAATTTGGGTTGCTAACGATGTTGATCATCGTTTGAGTGCAGCAAAATTAATGGGTATCATAGATATGGCTGAAGACATACATGGGAACCAGGATTTAGAGGTAGAATTTGAGTATCAAGGAGAAACCATCTGTGTTTATGGAATCAAACATTCATTGGGACAATTTGTATTTGAGAATAAATTCACAGATTGTTTGGCAAAGGATAAGTGTGGTATTCCAGAATATAAAATGAAAAAAGCGCTTTCTGATTTAACACCTGCAGGAAGTTCGTGTTGCACCCCGGGTGGAGGTTGTTGCTAATGAAAAATATTTTAGTTCTATGCACTGGCAACAGTTGTAGAAGTCAGCTGGCAGAGGGATTCTTAAAGCATTTTGCCAAAGACATGGCTAATGTTTACAGTGCAGGTATTGAAACCCACGGGGTAAATCCCAATGCAATAGCCACCATGAAAAGGGCGGGGATTGATATCTCGCAACATACATCTAATCATGTTGATGAATACAAATCAATAGATTTTGATTTCATCATCACGGTTTGCGATAATGCAAAAGAAAATTGCCCTTATTTTCCGAGTTCTGCAAAAAGATTTCATTTTAATTTTCCGGATCCTGCGAAATTTTTGGGGGATAAAATTGCAACTGAACAAGAGTTTGATAGGGTGCGAGATTTAATCAAAGAATATTGCAACAATTTTGTATTGAATGAGTTGGTACCAGTTTGTGTTCCAATTGGACATAAACGCAAAACTTTGGGATTTTTAGACAGATATCTCACACTATGGATTTTTATTGCCATGGTTTTGGGTGTTTCCATTGGATATTTTTTCCCAGATTTGGTACAAGCATTCAACAAACAGCAATCGGGTACAACCAACTTGCCTTTGGCCATTGGATTGATTTTAATGATGTTTCCGCCTCTTGCAAAGGTGAAATATGAAAATATGGGGAAAGTGTTTCAGAACAAAAAAGTTTTGGGAATTTCGTTGTTGCTCAATTGGGTGATAGGGCCTGTGTTAATGTTCGGTTTGGCAGTATTGTTTTTGAGAGATAAGCCAGATTATATGTACGGCTTGGTTTTAATTGGTTTGGCTCGATGTATAGCAATGGTGGTAGTCTGGAATGAATTAGCCGAAGGGAATAGGGAATATGCTGCGGGTTTGGTTGCTTTGAATAGTATTTTTCAGGTATTGTTCTTCAGCGTATATGCCTATTTATTTATTGGTGTTTTTCCTGGGTATTTCGGTATTAAAACAACTTTAATATCCTTGAGCATGGTAGATGTAGCCAAAACGGTTGGCATATATTTAGGTATCCCATTTTTATTGGGAATTGTTCTCAGATATTCTTTGATTTCTTTGAGGGATGAAAAATGGTTTCAAGAAAAAATTGTACCAGCAATATCGCCTATTACATTGATTGCATTGTTGTTGACTATCGTGTTGATGTTTAGTTTGAAAGGCGAAACATTGTTGCAAATACCATTGGACACTTTGTTAATAGCCTTGCCTTTGCTCATCTATTTTGTTTTGATGTTTGGTATTAGTTTTCTGGCGGGAAAATGGCTGGGTGCTGATTACAGTCAGAGCGCTGCAATTTCCTTTACTGCCGCTGGAAACAATTTTGAGCTGGCAATTGCAGTTGCAATTGGTGTTTGGGGTATTCACAGTGCACAAGCTTTTGTTGGAGTGGTTGGTCCTTTGGTTGAAGTTCCAGCATTGATTGCACTCGTAAATGTTTCTTTTTGGATAAAAAAGAAGTATTTTGATCGTCAAAAACTATCATAAGTATCTACTATTTTATCATTTCGACAAAATAAATTGTTCGTTTATCGGACTTCAGATTCAATTTAATGTGAATTGTCAATAAATTGCGAAACAATCGTATGAATAAATTATTTCTAGGGCTCTTAGGAGCTTCGTTTTTGACGGCATTTGTATCAACCGCTGATTACCGCGCCATCGAATTGAGTTACATGGATACCACTGTTTCTCCGGCAGATGATTTTTATAACTATGTAAATGGTAAATGGATGAAACAAACCAATATTCCTAACGATAGAAGTCGTTGGGGATCTTTTGATGAATTAGGAAAACGTGCCGATAGCATGAGTTTGGCAGTTTTAGAAGAAGCCATTAAGAGCGGAAAATATGCAGCAAATTCAGATCAAGGTAAGGCAGTTATGTTGTATGAATCTGTGATGGATATTGAAAGCAGAAACAAACAAGGAATAGCACCTGTGAAACCATTTTTGACGGAGATAATGTCCCTCAAAAATTTAAATCATTTAAAGAAATACATTGTGAAATATACCCCAATGGGTGAAAACACAATGTTTGATTTAGGGGTGGATGCCGATGCTAAAAATAGCAATAAAAATGTTGTAAGCATTGGAATTACTGGCTTGGGATTGCCTGACAGAGATTATTATCTAAAGACTGATGAAAAATCGGTTTCAATACAAGAGAAGTACAAAAAGTACATTCAAGATGTATTTGTGAAATTTGGAACTGCAGAAACGGTAGCAAAGACCAACGCAGAAGCCATTTATCAATTTGAGAAAGCGTTGGCAACTAATATGATGTCTAGAGAAGAACGTCGTGATCCAATTGCTCAATATAACCCAACATCTGTAAAACAATTGTCTAAAACATTGAATGCTTTTGATTTAAAAGGAATTTTAAAAGCGTTGAAAATTAATCCAGATACCATCATAGTTGGACAACCAAAATTCTTGAAAACGATGAATGAGTTGGTGTTGAAAACTGATTTCAATACAGTAAAATCATTCTTCGCATGGTCTACTATGAGAGGTTCAATGAACTTATTGAGTGAAGATTTGGAAAAATTGTCATTTTCTTTCTATGGACAAACATTGCGCGGGGTACCGGCTCAAAAACCATTGAAAGAGAGAGCATTGGGTGTTGTGAATGGCATTGCTGGAGAAGCATTGGGTAAATTGTATGTAGAAAAGTATTTCCCGAATGAGGCCAAAGTGGTGGCCAAACAAATGGTTGATGATATCATCGAGGCGTACCGCGGTAGAATCAAGAATTTGGATTGGATGAGTGCAACTACAAAAGCTAAGGCTTTGAAGAAATTGGATAAATTGATGATTAAAATTGGTTTCCCAGACCAATGGAAAGATTATTCAAAATTGGAAATCAAGAATTATAAAAATGGTGGCAGTTATTATCAAAACATGATTAATGCTTCTAAATTTATGATTGCTAAAAATATGGAGCGTTTTGGTAAGCCTGTAGATAAAACCGAATGGTACATGTCTCCACAAACAGTAAATGCCTATTACAATCCTTCATTCAATGAAATCGTTTTCCCTGCGGCTATTTTACAGCCTCCATTCTTTGATTTCAGAAACGATCCAGCTGTGAATTACGGTGGAATTGGTGCGGTTATTGGCCATGAAATTTCACATGGGTTTGATGATCAAGGAGCACAATTTGATGAAAATGGTAATTTGGTAAACTGGTGGACAGAGGAAGATGCGGCTGCTTTCAAAGCGAGAGGCGAGAAGCTGATTGCTCAATTTAGCTCATTTGAAGCCTTGCCAGGCAAATTTGTAAATGGTGCATTTACACAAGGTGAAAACATTGGAGATTTGGGTGGTATTGCTTCATCGTATGATGGTTTACAATTGCACCTTAAAAATAAAAAAGTTGGTTTGATTGACGGGTACACACAAGAACAACGTTATTTCTTGAGTTGGGCTACCATTTGGAGGTCTAAAATTCGCGATGCGGAATTGGCAATGCGTTTGATGACCGATCCACATTCTCCTGGTTATTTTAGAGCCATTGGTCCTTTGCAAAATCACGAAGGATTTTACAAAGCATTTAACGTAAAGCCAGGCAACAAAATGTATAGAGCTGAGGCTGACCGAGTGAAAATCTGGTAAGCTTGCAACGGAATTAATCCTTTAAACGTCTAACCAATGATGAGCAACTTCAAAATGGTTAGACGTTTTTTTTTACTTTGTATTTTCCTTTTAGGAACAGGTGTTGAGCTTTCGGCTCAATTCAATAAACCCAATGCTTCGGCCTACAATCCGTTTGATGATCGCTATTACATCACCAATCACAATGGCCAATCTGTGGTAAAAATGGATCGTTTTGGAAATAAATCCTATTTCATTCAAAATTTAATTGCACCCAATAACATCATTTTTGATGTTTTTCCTTTTGGTCCTGCTTTCATTGTTTTAGACTCGAATAAAGCCAGGGTTTTTGATACATCGGGTAGTATGTTGGCTGATATATCGGTGCCTAATGCATTGAATTTGAGGGATTTGGTCTATGATAGCGCTGCAAAATGCATTTATACTACTGATGTAGATAAAGGGTTTGTGTATAAAACAACTTTCGGAGCGGCACCTAATTTTACCCCCTATATTTCATTGTGGGTTTCTGGAATTGCCAGACCCTCGAATTTGTTGCTACAAAAATCTCAGAATCGATTGTTATTGGTTCAAGATACCCTGAATTCGGATTTATTGTCGATTGATTTAACAAGTAAAGCAGTGAGTGTATTGAGAAATACAGGTTTGAGTAATTTGTCTGGATTGGCGCAAGATGCCGAGGGAAACTACTATATCAGTTCGCAATTTGAAAAGAACATATATCAATGGAATAAATATTTAACTGGGTATCCAAAAAGGATTGTAGGTGAACCTAAACCTGGGGATATAACCGTGAATTCTGCAAAAGATGAATGGGTTTATTGTTGCATTTTATGCGGATCTGTATATGTTGCAAAATTGCACACCTTTGGTCCAGCTATTGAATTGATGGGATGCCCTGGAGATTCAGTGGACGTCTACAAAAATACGTTGATTAAATGCTTGGGGACGTTCAATGCGGGCAATGAATTCATCCTAGAAATTAGCTCACCTTGGGGGAATTTTGATTCAGCGATGACAATTTTATCGGTGGTAGATACCTTGCAACCGATCTACCAACGCATACAAATTCCTGATAATTTGGTAGGAAGTAAAAAATACCGTTATCGTTACAGAACCACAAATCCGGCGGTGAATGGTATGTTTGAATTGGTGTATGTAAGTGAAAAACCGAAAGAACAATTTGTTACGGATTCAATTCCATTTTGTGGGTATGGTGATGAATTTTTGGTACCAAAAGACACCCAGTTTGTTTACCAATATTGGAGCAATAAAGATGGATTTGCAGATTCATCGAAAATGATTTACCCATTTTCGAAAAAAAGAGAAGTGGTTTATCTAAAAACCAAAAATGGTGATGGCTGTATTTCTGAAGACACTGTGATTGCCTATCCAATTATTTCTGAAAAGGTAAAATTGGCGTTAAAATCAGATTCTATTTTATACGCATCCAATATCCCTCAAAATGCAAGATACTTTGTTTGGAGATGTAACGATACGCTTTTGATGGATACAACCAAAGAAATTGTGGTTAAAAAAACAGGATTTTATACTTTGAGTTTTGTTTTAAAAGCCACAAATGATTGCGATTATTTTACAGATTCACTGTATGTTCAATATGTTCCGAAAGAGAAATCAACTGTTGAAAATTTAAATGCTTTTAATGTGAACATATTTCCAGTTCCATTAGAATCTACCTTGAATTTCACTTCAAATAAATTGATCAAAGAACTACATATTTATAATGCTATTGGTAAAGAAATTCGGCGTATAAATATCAATCAATATGGATCATTTATTGATTGCAGTAAATTCGAAAATGGGGTATATGTATTTTATTTTCAATGTGCTGATGGAGATGGCTTTTTAACCAAATTGGTGAAATAAATTGATTGATTTTCAATTTATTTCCTTTAGTTTGTACATATGAAAGCCAAATTCTCATTTTCTGATTTGTTTAAAGATTCTTGGGTTGCATTGAATCGATTTCCTATTGTTATCCTGTTGTCAGTCATTGGTGCAGTATTGGCAATTGTATTGGGACCTGATAGCAATTGGGGGCCAAATATAACGTCATTAATAACCACATTGGGATTGGGTATTTCATTGTTTTTTGCATTGTCTTTATTTGCGGAAATCAATCAGTTGAATTGGAAAAAACGCTTGGCAATTTTACTCTTGGGAATTGGCATTTTGGCGTTTGTTTATTTTGATTTGAATTCAGAAAAATCATATTACAGATTTGAACAAAATGTTGTATTCATTGGTATCCGTTATGGTATTTTGTTTCATTTAATGGTTGCCTTTTTACCGCTATGGGGGAAAAGTAACAATTTGGGATTTTGGCATTATAATCGGACATTGTTGACCCGGATCATTCTCACGGGAATCTTTATTTCTGTTTCATATTTAGGACTAGCTGCTGCTATATCTGCTGTTAATATTTTGTTCGCATTAAGTGTTTCTTCAAAAGTTTTTTACTATTTGTGGGTGATATTGTTTGGCCCAATCAGTGTGATTTTCTTTTGCGCTGGAATTCCGAAGAATTTCGAAGAATTAGATTTCAATGAAGCATTTTTAAACATATTAAAGGTTTTTGTTCAGTTTGTATTGATCCCCTTGATACTCATTTATCTCGGCATTATGTATGTTTATTTTGGGAAAATAATCATTCAATGGACATTGCCCAAAGGTTTTTTAACCATGTTTATCAATGCAATGTGGGCGGTAGGGATTTTGGCATATTTACTCATTCATCCATTTCAAACTGTTTCAAACAATCGTTTTATTCAGTTTTATTGTAAATTTTTCTTTAAATTTTTGATTCCAGTTGTCATAATGCAATTTGTTGGGATATTTACCAGAATTGGTCAATATGGAATTACAGAAGACCGTTACATGGTGTTGATTACTGCAATATGGATTTCTGTGTTGATTCTCTATTTTGAAGTTTTCAAAAAGAGTAAAATTTCAGCAATTCCATTTTCAATGTTTTTATTTGTGGTTATGAGTGTTTGGGGGCCATTGAGTGCAAAAAAAGTCACAATTTGGAGTCAGAAAAATCAAATTCAGCAGTTAATTAAAGAATTGAAAATGGTTGATGGTGAAAAGATTGTGGCCTATGGGAAATCTAAAAATAATTCATTAAACATCACCAAATCGGAAGAGTTATATGAAAAAATCAGATTTCTTGTAGACAACTATGGAATCACCGGTTTGGAACCAAAGTTGAATATTATAACATTGGAACAAGCTGCTACTAAATTAGAAAATAAAAAGTTAGACCGCTGGGATATGCGCTATCAAGTTCAGAACATCCAAAGGGATTCTTTAAATTCTTTGATGCAGCGATTGAATCTTTCCTCTGGTTTGGGTGCTCCTGAAATGTCGACGTATAATCAAGACATTACAGCGGATCCGGTTGCATCAACAACACGTATCTTTTTGGTTAACAA
>JACCDW010237709.1_pt1 | contig 33268 bp, 25 predicted proteins | sample 7449781 | NCBI WGS metagenome assembly JACCDW01 (sample SAMN15323449, study PRJNA562643) | freshwater metagenome | isolation source: river surface water | place: USA:Blue River Watershed | collected 2017-08-18
AATTAAGTCAAAAAATCCAATGTGCAGAATGGTCAACCGGAGTCTACTTTATTCAAGTGACGTCAAATTCTAACACACAAAAGATAAAATTCATAAAAGAATAACCAAAATGATTTGCAAAAAGCCCCAATTTCTTGGGGCTTTTTTATTTTATGACAAACATCATTTTATTTGTCTAAATAACATCTTACCTTTGAATTAAATTAAATGTCATGGAAAGAAAAACAAATAATAACATTTTAGTCCCTACCGATTTTTCTGATGTTGCAGAATGTGCATTGAATCATGCAATTAAGGTAGCTCAAGCTTACAAAAACGAAATTACCTTACTTTTCATTTTGGAAGAAGGAATTTTGGGTGGTTTGTTTTCAGGTTCTCAGTCGGAGATTATGAAAGATGCAATTTCAACAAAATTGCAAATCAAGGCCGATGAAATCAGTCAAAAAACAGGCATTAAAGTTTCAACTAGAATAGGTAAAGGTAAAGTATATAAAGCAATCTCAGAAATTGCCAACGAAGAACATTTTGATTCAATCATTATGGGTAGCCATGGTGCAAGTGGATTAGAGCAAATTGTTGGTTCAAATGCTTCACGCACAATTCAATATGCAGAAGTTCCTGTAGTTGTTGTTAAAAACTCTAACATTTCCGAAAAAGGGTATCAAAAAATTGTCATGCCGATTGATTTAACAATTGAAACCCGTCAAAAAGTGGATTGGGGCATTCACGTTGCTAAAAAATTCGGTTCTGAAATCCACGTTGTTTACTCAAAATCTAACGATGAATATTTAGATCGTAAAATTCAAAACAACATTGCGCAAGTTGAATTTGATTTAAAATCAAAAAATGTAAAATACCAAATCTATGAATTTAAAGACGGTGTTTTAGACAATTTCGCAACTGAAATTCACAATTATGCCAATATTGTGAACGCTGATTTGATTTTAGCTATGACACATACCGAAAAAGGAATTTCAGAAATCATCATTGGTACCCTTACCCAACAATTAGTAAATAGATCGAGTAACGTTGCAATTATGTGCATTCACCCTCGTGAAACTGCATTCACTTACGATTACTAAAAAATCTTTAAATATAAACATAAAAAAAGCGGCCATGGCCGCTTTTTTTATGTTTATATTCAGTTTAGAAATCTAAGATAATTCCAATTGTTGGCAACACTGTTCCTGATTCGTTTGGTAAATAATCTTTTAAATATTGATTTTGATTGTTGGGATCTTTGATCAAATTCCCTTGATTGTCTTGACGGGCAATTAACGTTTCTGGGCCTAAATATTTGTAAGCAAAGAAGTTTTGGATGTCTAAATATAAATTTAACGACCATTTTTTCTTGTACCATACTTTATCTACTCGAATATCGAATTGATTAAAATTACCCAATCTCAACGAATTCAATGAATTATAGTCTTGGATAGCAATGCCCTTAACATTCCAATTGGCAACATTCATTGATAATGCTTCGTTATTCGGCGTGTAAGGACGGCCAGTTACAAATCGCCATTTACCCCCAATTTCCCAATTCTTTTTCAATTTCTTACCGACAACCACACTCAAAGTATGGCGACTATCCCAGGCACTCGCAACCAACTCGTTATTTTTGTCGGCAAACTGACTCCAAGCCAAAGTATAACTTAAAATTCCATAAAGTCCATTTCGCGATCTACGTTGCACCAAAAACTCTGCACCATAAGCCAAACCAGTTGAAATTGAAGCAACAGGCTCGTTTCCTACAACCGCAAAATCTGCACCCAAATTACCTAAGCTAATGCTATCATTCAAGGCCATCGGATAATTGTCGTACACTTTGTAAAACCCTTCAAGGGTGATTTTCGTTTCTTGTCCTTGATTGTATTGAAAACCCGCTGAAATCATTCTATTTCGGATATATTTTACCCTATCCTTATTTTCAAAATTTCCGTTCGAATCTTTATATCCTAACACAGTATACGCTGGTAATTGGAAAAATTGACCCACGTTTGCATTAAAATATAGTTTGTCTTTTAGAGGGACAGAAACTGAGGCAGAAATAGTGGGTTGTAAAAACAAATTTCGAGTATTTACACCATATGAAGATCCGTCGAAACGCGTTGCCAATGACACCAAAGTACCTTTCCCTACAACCCCAGAAATTCTTCCAAAAGCGTTGTATTTAAAGGTTTCCATGAGACTCTGAAATTTAAACTCTAAAGGATTCGGTAAGTAAGGTTTCACAACCTTGTTGTAGGAGTTCACTGAATATTTCACATATTCTAAGCCAGAACCAACCATCCAATTCCATGTGTTTAATTTACCAGAATGTTCAACCCTAAGTTTATTTTCAGCTTCGCGAGAAATAAACTTCAAATTCAAATTAGATGCTATTGTTTGATCGTTGTCTTTGTATTTAAAAGTTTCATTATTCAACATATTTCTACTCAAAAAAACTTGCGTTTTTGTAGATTTCCCATAATGAGAATAAATGGCACCGAAGGTATAATTCCATTGACTGTAACTAGGCAAATAGCCTAAAATATATTTGTTTGATTTTAATTTTGTACTGTCGGTAATTCCATCGTTTACACCAACATTGAGTTTAAAATAATCAACCGCACCAACCGTCACAAACGTTAAGTTATCTCTTCCCTTGAGTTGAATTTTCACCTTTCCTTGGTAATCTATAAAATTCGGCAAAAATGGCAGTCCTAACACAGAAAATAATCCCTGCAAATAACTTTGACGTGCAGAAAAGATATAACTAATTTTCTTACTCTTGCCAATGGGTCCATCAGCGGTAAATCCAACTTCACTACTACCCACGGTAAAACGATATTTCCCTTTTTGAAGATTTCCATCAATTTGCTGAAAATCCATCACGGCGCTCAAGCCATTTGCATAATTCACTGGAAAAGCACCCGTGTAAAAATTTACATTTTTAATGAAGTTAACGTTCAACAATCCCACTGGGCCACCAGTACTTCCTTGAGTTTGGAAATGATTAATAATTGGAATTTCGATACCATCTAAATAAAATTTATTCTCGGCAGGAGAACCACCTCTAATGACAACATCGTTACGAAATCCAGGGATTGTAATCACACCAGGAAGTGATTGAATAATTTTGGAGATATCTCTATTTCCACCTGGATTTTTTTCAATCTCACGAATCGATAATTCCTGCGATGAAACAGGGCTCTCGGCAGATCTTTTTTGGAGGGACGATTTTCGGATATCCACTTGTCCGACCCCGGTAATTTCAGATTCCATTTCAATTGTCACCTCGTTTTGTTTATCATAGGTAAACAATTGTTCGTAGCTGCTTGAATTTTTGTACCCTTCAAGTTCTGCTTGAACAGTGTAAAAACCAGGATCCAAATTGTTTAATTCAAATTCACCATTGTCATTTGATTTTGTTTCTACTTTCGAATTGCTAATCTTCAACAACACACCTTTTAAAGGATTGTTATTTGAAGCATCTACTACCCTTCCTTTAATTGTAATTCCTTGCGCACTAGCATCCCTCAAAAGTAAAAATGCGAAAATTGCGAAAAAAAGTTTAATAATTTTTTGCATAGAAATAAGTAAACAAATTATTCAAAAAAGGGTTTGAAAATTGAACAAAAAAGGCAAAAAAAGAGCCAATTCAATAGAAAATGGAACAAAGTGTGAACAAATGTGCGACAAATAGTCAGTAATTCTCGTTTGGCAGACTTTTCGCAAACAGAATAATACATTAACTTCGCAGCTTAAACCTATGTTCGGGAATATCATAAACAATATTGCAAAAATTTTTGGTGGCAATGCCGCTGAAAAAGCCATGAAAGAAATAATGCCATTGGTTGCACAAATCAATGAGCACTTCGAGTCATATCAAACCATCTCTACCGATGAATTGCGAAATAAAACCGCTGAGTTCAAACATAGAATTGGTGAATACCTAAAAGACATCGATGAAGATTTAAAAGAAGCAAATGCCAAAATATTGGCCTTTACTTCTGAACAAATCGATGAAAAAGAGGAAGTTTTCCAACAAATCACTGATTTAGAGAAATCTAGAGACGAGAAATTGGAAGAGATTTTAAAAGAAATTTTACCTGAAGCTTTTGCTGTTACGAAAGAAGCGGCAAGACGTTTAAGTGAAAATAGTGAACTTGAATCTACCGCAACAGAACTCGATAAAGAACTTGCTGTAAAACACAGCAACATTAGAATCGAAGGAAACAAAGCATTCTATTCAAACGAATGGTTGGCTGCAGGTGGTAAAATCAAATGGAATATGGTTCATTACGATGTTCAGCTCATTGGTGGTATTGCACTTCACATGGGTAACATTGCCGAAATGGGTACAGGTGAAGGTAAAACTCTCGTAAGTACTTTACCAGCTTATTTAAATGCTCTGGGCGGCCGTGGTGTACATATGGTTACTGTAAACGACTATTTGGCTCGACGTGACTGTGAATGGAATGGTCCTTTATTTAATTTCTTAGGTTTATCTGTTGATTGTTTAGAGTACCATAGTCCGAATAGCGAAGAACGCCGTCAAGCCTATCGCGCCGACATTACTTACGGAACGAACAATGAATTTGGTTTCGATTACTTACGTGACAATATGGCACACGAAACCGATGAATTGGTGCAAGGAAAACATCATTTCGCAATGATTGATGAGGTTGATAGCGTTTTAATTGACGATGCTAGAACACCATTAATTATTAGTGGACCAACACCTAAAGGAGATATTCAAGAATTTGAAGCTTTAAAACCTAGAATTCAATCTTTGGTTGAAGCTCAAAAAAGATATATCAATACTGCTTTAACCGATGCAAAGAAACTCATTGCCGAGGGTAAAAACGGCCACAATGAAGGAGAAGGCGGATTGGCATTGTTGCGCGCACACAGAGGTTTACCCAAAAACAAAGCAATTATCAAATTCTTGGGTGAACCAGGAATTCGTAATATCTTAACAAAAACTGAAAATCATTATTTGGCAGATCAACAAAAAGAAATGCCAAAAGCGGATTCAGCTTTATTCTTTACAATTGATGAAAAAACCAATTCTGTTGACTTAACAGAAAAAGGTATTGAATTAATTACCGGAAATGCTGAAGATCCAAATTTCTTTGTATTGCCCGACGTTGGACTAGAAATTGCGGACATTGAAAAAGGCAATCACACCGATGCAGAGAAAATTGCTTTGAAAGATAAACTCATGCAAGAGTTTGCAGAGAAAAGCGAAAGAATTCACTCTGTTCAACAATTGTTAAAAGCTTATACCCTATTTGAAATTGATGTAGAGTACATTATTCAAGAAGGAAAAGTAAAAATTGTAGACGAACAAACTGGTCGTATCATGGAAGGTCGTAGATATTCCGATGGTTTGCACCAAGCAATTGAAGCAAAAGAAAATGTAAGGGTTGAAGCGGCTACACAAACCTATGCTACAATTACCCTTCAAAATTATTTCCGAATGTACCACAAACTTGCAGGTATGACAGGTACTGCTGAAACAGAAGCTCAAGAATTGTGGGATATCTATAAATTAGGTGTTAAAGTCATTCCGACCAACAAACCTGTGATTCGTAAAGATTACGAAGATTTGGTTTATAAAACTAAGCGTGAAAAATACAATGCCGTTATTGAAGAAGTTGTTGCCTTGAGCGAAGCTAAACGCCCAGTATTGGTCGGTACCACTTCCGTTGAAGTCAGTGAGTTATTGTCGCGCATGTTGAAATTACGTGGCATTAAACACAATGTCTTAAACGCAAAACAACACCAAAAAGAAGCTGAAATTGTGGCTGAAGCTGGTTACCCATCGGCGGTTACCATTGCTACAAACATGGCTGGTAGAGGTACCGATATTAAAATTTCAGACGAAGTAAAATCGTATGGTGGTTTAGCAATTATTGGTACTGAACGCCACGATAGCCGACGTGTTGACCGTCAGTTAAGAGGTCGTGCAGGTCGTCAGGGTGATCCAGGAAGTTCACGCTTTTATGTGAGCTTGGAAGATGATTTGATGCGTATTTTCGGAGCTGAAAGAGTTTCAAATTTGATGGATAAAATTGGGTACAAAGAAGGCGATGTAATTGAACATAGCTGGATGACCAAGACCATCGAAAGAAACCAAAAAAGAATGGAGCAAAACAACTTTGGTATCCGTAAAAGATTGCTGGAATACGATGATGTTATGAACAAACAACGTTCAAACATCTACCGTATGAGAAAAAATGCATTGTTCGGCGATAAGTTAAGTATCGACTTAAGAAATATGTTGTACAACTGGTGTAACGACACCATTACCAACCATAAGGAAAGTAGCAACTACGAAGAACTTGAACTTGAAGTTATTCGCACACTTGCAATGGGACTTCCTTTCGATGAAGCAACCTATGATAGTAAAAAAGCAGATGAATTAACAGAAATGTTATTCATTGAACTTACGAATAAGTATACAAGTAAATTAGATAAAATTGCTGAGCAAGCTTATCCTGTGTTCCAACACATTCGTCAAGAACAAGGTGAAAGAATTGAAAATGTAATTGTTCCAATGACCGATGGCACCCACAGTTTCCAACTTACTGTTTCAATGCAGAAAGCTTTGGATTCTCAATGTCGCTCGTTAGCACAAGATTTCGAAAAATCTACGACCCTTCAAACTATCGACGATGAATGGAAAGAACATTTAAGAGAGTTAGATGAATTGAAACAAAGTACTTACAACGCTCAATATGAGCAAAAAGATCCTTTGTTGATTTATAAAATTGAAAGTTTTGAATTGTTCGGACAAATGCTACAACGCATTAATCACAAAGTACTTGGACTATTATTTAGAACCCGTATTTTGGAAGAAAACCCTGTGGAAGAAGCGCGTAGACCAATGCGCAAAGCTGATCCTAAGGTTGTAGCAAGCAAAGAAGAAATTGGCTCTGGTTTGAATGATAACCAATCTGCCATTGAATCTTCGGCACCTAAAGTCCCTCAAAATCCAATTAAACATGAATTAAAAGTTGGCCGTAACGATCCTTGTCCTTGCGGTTCTGGAAAGAAATTCAAATCTTGTCACGGCAAAGAATAATATGTCTGACAACAACAATAAAAATGCAGAAACCGTTGATAAAGGATATTACTTTGAAAACGGTTTTTGTGTGTTTACGGAACATTTTTTATTAAAAAGAGGATATTGTTGCGGGAATGGCTGCAGGCATTGTCCTTATCAGCCAAAACACCAAGCTGGGAATACAGATATTTCTAAAGAATTTGTGCAAAAGTTGTAAAAACCTTTTTAGGCAACGCCTGATTTCGTGCTTAAATTTGCAGTGTGAATTCGAAAATTCAATCCGCCCTAATTTCTGTTTTTTATAAAGATGGCTTAGAACCCATTATTAAAGCCCTACACAGCAATAATGTTACCCTTTATTCTACTGGGGGAACACGTAAATTCATTGAAGACATGGGAATTCCATGCGTTGCAGTTGAAGACATTACAGGTTATCCAAGTATTTTAGGTGGTCGTGTTAAAACCTTACACCCAAAAGTTTTTGGTGGAATTTTAGCGCGCAGAGAACTCGATACCGACATGCAAGAAATTGCTGAATACCAAATTCCATTGTATGATTTGGTGATTGTTGATCTTTATCCTTTTGCTGAAACAGTTGCCGGTGGCGGTTCAGACGAAGATATCATCGAAAAAATTGATATTGGTGGCGTATCTTTAATTCGTGCGGCTGCTAAAAATCATGCACATACTTGCATTGTTGCCGACAAATCTGATTATTCAACCTTCCTCGATGCCTACAATCAAGGAAATGGAAGTTTAACGATTGAAACACGTAAACTGTTGGCGGGCAATGCCTTTAAAACAACGTCTCAATACGATACTCAAATTGCAAATTGGTTCAATGGCGATAAAGTTTACACCCTCAGATACGGAGAAAATCCTCATCAAAAAGCTACTTTTAATGGTAATCTTGAGTCAATTTTCGACAAAATTCAAGGAAAAGAATTGTCATACAACAACCTACTCGATGTTGATAGCGCAATTTGTTTGTTGAATGAATTTAACCAAACCGAGGGAAATACTTTTGTAATCATCAAACACAACAATGCATGCGGTGTTGCTACAAGAAATACAACTTTAGAAGCATGGAAGGATGCACTGGCATGTGATCCAGTGAGTGCTTTTGGAGGTATATTGGCATGCAATAGTGAAATTGATGAAACAACAGCTTTAGAAATAAACAACTTGTTCTTTGAAGTGCTAATTGCTCCAAATTATACAGATAAAGCTAAAGAAATTCTTTATGGAAAATCGAATCGCATTATTCTTCAAAGTAAAAACCCAATTACCCTCAAAAATCCTCTTACCAGAACAATTTTAAACGGCGAATTGGTACAAGAGCGCGATTCAATGACTGAAACAAAAGCTCAAATGACGGTGGTCACAAATACAAAACCATCTGAAGCTCAATTAACCGATTTAGAATTTGCATTGAAACTGGTAAAACAAACCAAAAGTAACACAATTGTATTGGTTAAAGATGGTCAATTATTGGCAAGCGGTACGGGTCAAACAAGTCGAGTCGATGCTTTACAACAAGCAATAGACAAGGCAAATAGATTTCGATTTGATTTAGATGGTGCAGTGATGGCAAGTGATGCTTTTTTCCCATTCCCAGATTGCGTTGAAATAGCAGATAAAGCAGGAATTAGAGCGGTCGTACAACCAGGTGGTAGCGTAAAAGACCAATTGAGTATCGACTATTGCAATGAAAATGCAATTTCAATGGTATTTACTGGTGTTAGACACTTTAAACACTAAGTTTGGTACGGTTTTCGCTTCAGTTTTCATAATCAATTATGTATTCATTAATTAAGTTTTTTTTATTCCTCTTGCCTCCAGAAAAGGCCCATGATATTGCACTCAATTTAATGCAAAGTGCTCTTAAATGGCCAATCATAGGAAGAATTTTACGTCGTAGTTTCCAAATTGAACACCAAGTTCCTGTCACAGTTGCAGGAATTACTTTTCCAAATATCGTAGGACTTGCCGCTGGATTTGATAAAGATGCAAAACGATTGCACCTTTTGAAAGAATTTGGATTCGGGTTCGTAGAAGTAGGTACTGTTACACCAAAAGGTCAACCAGGAAATCCAAAACCTAGACTTTTTAGAATCCCTAACGATCTTGCACTCATCAATAGAATGGGCTTCAATAATCGTGGGGTTGATCAAATGGTTGAACGACTCAAAAACAGACCCGATGGGCTTATTGTAGGTGGTAATATTGGAAAAAATAAATCTACACCGAATGACAAAGCAATCATTGATTACGTTTATTGCTTCGAAAAACTATACGATTATGTAGATTATATTGTGGTGAATATTTCAAGTCCCAATACTCCCGGTCTGAGAGATTTACAGGAAGAAACATTTATCGTTGGTTTATTTACAGAACTTCAAAAAATTCGAAAAGAGAGATCTGTGTCAAAGCCAATTTTCTTGAAATTAGCTCCAGACTTCCAACTCAATGCCATCAAAGATTTGGTGAAAATCATAAAAAAAGCCAATGTCGATGGAATTGTTGCCACAAATACAACCACATCTAGAGAAAAATTAACCATTTCAGATAAAGAAATTGAAAAAATTGGTGCAGGAGGATTGTCTGGACAACCTGTTTTTGAATCAAGCAATGCGATGCTCGCAACATTAAGTATCGAACTTGGTGGGCAAATACCAATTATTGGAGTTGGTGGTATTTTCAATGGCGTCGACGCAACAGAAAAATTAGTTCGTGGCGCTAGTTTGGTACAAGTGTATACCGGGTTTGTGTATGAAGGTCCTTGGATTGTTAAAAATATCTTGAAAGATATCAATTATAACGGTTAATTTGCCTTAATGAAATTAAAACGTCAGTTAAGTGTAATCTTCGTTGCCGCTTTCCTCTTTTCCTTTACCCTAACGAACATAAAAGTTCTGCCCCTAGAATGTCCCTCATTATTCGAAAATGAAATCACAACCCAACATTTGGGGTACATCACTTCATACAATCATATTCACCACCAACCAAATTGGGTGGCTTATACATTAACTCCGCAAAAATTAAACGGGGTGGCTGAAAGAACCAATAAATTCTTGGTGGATCCGCTCATCCATCCTGAAACATGCAATACCAAAGATTATTCAAAATCGGGTTTCGATAGAGGACATTTGGCACCTGCAGCAGACATGACATGGTCTTTGGCGGCTATGAAAGAGAGCTTTTACATGAGCAACATCACGCCACAAAAGCCTCAATTTAATCGGGGAATTTGGAAAAAACTTGAAGAACAAGTACGACAATGGGCTCGGTCAACCTCTTCACTTTTCATTGTCACAGGGCCTATTTTAAAGGGCAATTTACCGAATCATATTGGGAAAACCCATAAAATAACCGTTCCAAACATGTTCTTTAAAGCCATTGCAGACACAAATCAAACGGGACATGGCATTGCATTTGTCATTCAAAATGAGGGAAGTTCACTACCACTAGCACACTTCGTGATTTCAATTGATAGCTTAGAAAAACTTACCGGAAGAGATTTTTTTCACAATATCCCTCAGAAAAAACAAGCGAATATTGAAAAGAAATCGAATTTAAATCATTGGAAACTAAACAATTAAATCAATCAGAATTGTCGTAATATCGAAATTCATTGTTCCAATAAGCTCTGCCATCTATCCACCATAATTCGTACTGGAAAATAAATTTAAACTTCTTGCGATTGATTTCAAGTTCGTATCGTTTTACATTAAAAGGACCTTTGTTTTTATAGACAATTGGCGGCCACTGAACCAACGCTGGCAACCCACTAGCACTATCCATTTTCTTCAATATAATGGTATTCGACTTACAATATTTCCTGAATTTTGCGATACTTTTTACCACTCGATGTTTGTACTGAATGTACTGAGCTTTCACCATAACTGGGGGTGTAACAGTATCAATTTTCCGCAATTGGCTCATAAAAGCTTCTTCAGAAAGAAATCCAAAATCAGGTTTCGATTTCGGATGCGTCACCCAATAAACCAAACTATCGAACGCTTCACGTTCATCTGTAAACCCTAGATAAATTCGATTGGGTTCAGTTGAATCTGATTGCTCAAATGTATACAGATTTTTTTGAGGGACATTTTTCTGCGCAGCATAATTATTTTTCGTAAAAAACGAAAATATCAACACCAGAAATAAAATGCTATACCGACCTTTGAACATGTAAATACAAAATAACATCAATTGTGAAAAATTCCGACAATATTCCAAATAAATTAATTGAAAGTAAAAGTCCATACCTCTTACAACATGCCTACAATCCCGTTGAATGGCAACCTTGGAGCGACGATGCGTGGCAAGAAGCAAGAGAAAAACAAAAATTGGTTTTGGTGAGTATTGGCTATAGTGCCTGCCATTGGTGCCATGTGATGGAACATGAAAGCTTTGAAGACCATCAAACGGCTGAAATCATGAACATTTCAATGGTGAATATTAAAGTCGATCGCGAAGAAAGGCCCGATGTTGACATGGTGTACATGGATGCTTGTCAACTTATGACAGGAAAAGGCGGATGGCCATTGAATGTCATTTGTTTGCCCGATGGACGTCCAGTGTATGCTGGAACCTATTTCCCAAAACCACAATGGCAACAATTGATCATTCAATTAACCACTCATTTTAAACAAGAACCTGAGAAATTTGAGGAATACGCAAATAAATTATATGCTGACCTTAAAAACATGAATGGTCAATTAAAGACGGACAATGATTTGCAGTTTTCGCGAAAAAATATCTTTGACCTTTTTGAAGTTTTTGCAAAAGATATCGATTGGGAACATGGGGGACAAAACAGGGCTCCCAAATTCATGTTGCCAGGTCAATTTGAATTTGCACTCGATTATTTATTGATCTCCGGCGATGAAAGAGCCAAGGAATTCATACACTTATCATTGCTTAAAATGTTCAACGGTGGCATTTACGATACGCTTAGAGGTGGGTTTTACAGATATAGTACCGATAAATTTTGGTTTGCACCGCATTTTGAAAAAATGCTTTACGACAATGCCCAGCTCATTTCTTTGTACTCACGGGCTTTCGCTTGGAGCAATGCAAGTGTTTATAAAGACGTTGTTGAACAAACCATTGGATTTTGCGAACGCGAATTAAAAGCATCAAACGGTGGTTATTTTTCAGCACTCGACGCCGACAGTGAAGGCATTGAGGGACGATTTTATGTCTTCACAGAATCTGAATGTAAATCTGTACTGAACGACCTAGAATTTGAATTTGCCAAACATTTGTACAATATCACCGTTGAAGGAAATTGGGAACATCAATTTAACATCTTACACACCCAAATGGCACCATTGCAAATCATTGAAAAAATGAATCTAAGCAATGAATCTTATCATCAGTTATTGTCGACCGTTAAATCTAAACTCTTTCAACTTCAAGAAAGTCGCGTAAGACCCGGGCTAGATTTCAAAATTATTTTATCTTGGAATGGATTGATGTTAAAAGGACTTGCCGACGCCGCTTTTTATTTACAAAATGACCATTTTAAAACACTAGCCGTTGAACTAGAAGCGTTTATTTGGGAACATTTTTACAACCCAATGACCAATGAACTTTCTAGAATTTCGTCGAAAGACTCAATTTATGGAACTGGGTTTCTTGAAGATTATGCTTGTTTGATTGAGGGACAATTGCATTTATTCCAATGCACAAATCATGAATTATATATTGAACGTGCGGAAGCATTGACACATAAAGCCATTGAATTGTTCTACGACACTCAGAACAGTCAACTTTATTTTGCACCGAACAACGGAGAGCAATTGATTTTGAGGAAGTCAGATTCAATGGATGATGTCATTCCAAGTGCCAACAGCATTTTTGCAAATTGCCTAAACGATTTATCAATACACACAGGGAATTTGAAATTCAAAGAAATTGCGATGCATCTGCTCAATCAAATGGTACCACAGATTGCAAAATTCCCTGGTTGGTATAACAATTGGACAAGATTGTATATGCAAACCATTTGTAAAGAAAGTACAGTGGCTTTGTCACCACAATTTAACACAGAAAACATTCTTAAAATAAAATCACATCTCCCCTCTTGGGTCCATGTAAATACGTTTCATGGAATATCAAAAGTTCAATGGCTCAATCATCAACTGGACACCAATGCTCAAATTTTTGTTTGCAGCGGCACTCAGTGTTTCGAGCCGGTGAATTCAACGGATCAGGCCTTAGAAATTCTAGACGATTTATTCCAAAACGATTAATCGATTCCAAATACATAAAAAAGAGGCTGTTAAAAACAGCCTCTTTTTTTATGTATTCGTTTTTTTAATTAAAGTGATTTCACTTCATTCACTAATTTTTGTAAACTATCTTTTGCATCACCGAATAGCATTCCACACTTCGGATCGAAGAATAGAGCATTTTCAATACCCGCATAACCAGATTTCATTGAACGCTTAAGCACCACAATTTGTTTTGCTTGATCAACATCTAGAATTGGCATGCCATAAATTGGAGATGTTGGATCAGTTTTAGCTGCAGGATTCACAACGTCGTTTGCACCAACCACCAACACCACGTCGGTTGTAGGGAACTCAGAGTTGATATGTTCCATTTCTATCAATTTATCGTATTCAACATTACTTTCTGCCAATAAAACGTTCATATGACCAGGCATACGACCAGCCACTGGGTGAATTGCATATTTTACATCAACACCTTCTTCAGCCAAAATATTTTCTAACTCATGACAAACGTGTTGCGCTTGTGCAACCGCCAAACCATAACCAGGCACAATAATCACTTTAGAAGCATACTTCATCATGATTGCAACGTCGGTAGCCTGAACTTCTCTTACTGAACCAGAAACAGCAGCACCGCTTCCAGAACCGTTAGAACCAGCCATACCAATCAATACGTTCATCAATGAACGATTCATTGCTTTACACATCACTACTGTAAGAATTGTTCCAGCAGAACCTACCAAAACGCCACCCATCAACATCACATTATTGCTGTAAAGGAAACCACCGCAAGCCGCGGCAACACCAGTAAACGAGTTCAATAATGAAATCACCACAGGCATATCGGCTCCACCAATTGGAAATACGAACAATAATCCGTATATTATAGCAACAGCCATTGTGATATAAAACCACATTGAACCGCCTTCTGCAAGGTGCGTGAAATTGAAATACGCTGCAACGATAATTAATAATAGAATAACTGCGTTGATGTATTGTTGACCAGCAAATCTGAAATCGCCAATTTTACCATTCAATTTACCCCAAGCAATGATACTTCCCACAAAAGAAATGGTACCAATAATTAAACCCGCAATGATTGGAATATAATGTCCCAATGGCATTTCAATTTCCGGATGATGCGCAATTTCTTGCCATTCAATGATAGAAATTAAAGCAGCCGCTAAACCACCCATACCATTGAAAATTGAAACCATTTCAGGCATCGCGGTCATTTGAACACGCTTTGCCATTAAGGTCCCTACAACAGTTCCCAATAAAATAGCGGCAACAATATAACCAAAATTTGGAATCACAGCAAAACCTGATTTATCTAGGAACAAAGTTCCAAAAACAGCCATTGCCATACCAAATGCTGCAACCAAGTTTCCTTTACGAGCAGAATCTGGTTGACCCATTAACTTCAAACCAATGATAAATCCAAATGAACCTATCAAGTAGCAAATTTCCATTAAGTGTTGCATTATGATTTACCTCCCTTTGGTTTTTTCTTAAACATTTCCAACATACGGTCGGTAACCACAAATCCACCAATCACATTGAGTGTTCCTACGAAAACACCAATAAAACCAACAACAATTGAAAAATAATCGGTTGGTTCAGCTTTTCCAAGAACAATGATTGCACCAATTAACACCACACCGTGAATGGCATTTGCACCACTCATTAAAGGCGTGTGAAGGACACTTGGTACGTGAGATATTAATTCAATTCCAACAAATACCATCAACCCAATGAGGTAGATATAGGTAATGTTTGATCCTATAAATTCTAAAATCGTTTCCATTTTTTATTAAGCAGTATGTAAAGTTTTACCTTGATGAGAAATTAAACAACCCTGAACAATTTCATCGTTCATATCGAAAGCCATATCGCCTTTAGGAGCCATTAATTTTAAAAGTTCCCAAATATTTCTTGCGAAAAGTTCACTTGCATTTGCAGAAAGCGAAGAAGGCAAGTTTACAGAACCAACCAATTTAACGCCATTCACATGAATGATTTCACCTGTTTTTGTTTGTGTGCAGTTTCCACCTTGTTCAGCAGCCATGTCTATGAGAACAGCTCCTGTTTTCATGAGTCCTAACTGTTCATCATCAATTAAAATTGGCGCTTTTCTTCCTGGTACCAAAGCCGTTGTAATCACTAAATCGGCTTGTGCCAATGATTTGTTCACTGCTTCGCGTTGAGCTTTACGGTATTCTTCAGAAGCTTCTTTAGCATAACCGCCTTCAGAACCTACTTCAACACCTTTAACCTCAATGAATTTACCACCCAAACTTTGAACTTGTTCTTTGGTTTCAGGTCGAACGTCAGTTGCTTCAACCACCGCACCCAAGCGTTTTGCAGTTGCAATTGCTTGTAAACCAGCAACACCAACCCCAAAAATCAACACTTTTGAAGGTGTTACGGTACCTGCAGCTGTCATTAATAAGGGAAAAATCTTATCTAAATGATAAGCACCTTCAATTACAGCCCTATATCCCGCCAAATTGGCTTGAGAACTCAATATATCCATGCTCTGTGCTCTTGAAATACGAGGAATCGCATCTAAAGATATCGCAGAAATATTCTTTTTTGAGAATGCTTCAATCACCTCTGGGTTTGTTCTGAAATACAAAGATGAAATCCACGTTTTTCCATCTGGAATTGATTGGATTCTTTCTGTTGTAGGGACATTTATTTGAACGAAAATATCCGCAGTTAAAATTTCAGAAGACGACTTTACAATAGCCCCAGCTTGTTCATACATTTCATTTGTGAAGTGGGCACTGTTTCCAGCATCTTTTTCAACCCAAACTTCGAAACCCATTTTTTGAAGACTTGTGCAGACTTGTGGACTTAATGCCACCCTGTTTTCACCTTGTCTAGTTTCTTTAAATACAGCAATTTTCACTTAGCTCTAATCATTAATTGATTTGATGCGAATATAATTGAAAACCACCGACTTTACAACGAAAATCGATAAAATGCAACCAACAAAAATACGAAAATGGAGTTTCTTAGTCTTGCTTGATAAATTGAATCACCCCCGAATCAACTTTCAAATAATACACTCCTGATGTCAAGTCTCTCACATCTATGGTTTGATCTTGAAGTTTACCAACCTTAACTTGTTGACCTTGGCTGTTATATACAACCACAGTTTTACCTGTCGATAATCCCTCAAAAGAAATGAAATCTTTGGTTGGATTTGGATAAAAATTCACAACTTTATGAATCTCCTGACTGTTAAGTCCCCACCCTATAAAAATCAAATCGTTATAACTTGTGTCATCGGTTAAAATACCTGCACTTGCTTTTAATTTCACTGAATACAAGCCACCGTTTGAAAAAACCAATCGAATATCTTGAGAGGTTGCACTCGTGCCATTGACGAATTTCACACCCATGCTAGGGGTAATTGTCCAATTGTTCGTGAACGAGAAAGGAGTTGTGGTATTGGTGAGTGTAAAAGTATCTACCAAAACAGTACCGGTATCTTTGTCGATGGTGAAATCAGCAACCATTCCATTTGTATTTGCAGATGCCAAATATTTATCTCTGTAATTGATAATTGTAGGTGTAAACGTGCCATTTGCAGAAAGTGTTCCAACAATTTCTAATACTGGAATTTTCTCAGATGTGGCCAACCATTTATACGAAACAGTTTTACGAGGTATGGGTGTTTTACTAAATTGTGTAGCCAATGTATCAACCTCATCTACAATGGTAAACACTCTAATTGCGTCGTTATAAGTTTTATATGGAGTTTTGATGCTTCCCCAAGCATCTACAACGTTTGTTCTTTTACCCGCTTGAATGAAGGTAAATAAAGTTTGACCAGGAATAGAGAAAACAAACCTAAATTTAGTCACATCGCTATCGTTATATTGAAGTGGAAACTGATAAATTTCATCTTCATCTGAATACATTGAAGCCAACGGAATTCCGGAGATTGTATATCCCAAACCTTCAGCCTTAAATACAGTTGACGATTTAGAATAGAAAGAATAAATGTTTTTAAATAAGAAAGGACCACCACCCAAGCTATCTGCCGTTTTTTGTCCTATTTGTCCAAAGAAATAAAAAGCATAAGGTGTTTTATTGGCACTTTTGTATTCATACAGCCCCTGCCCTGTTGAAGTTAACGTTGAAAAATCCCAAGTTTGGCTACCGCCCCTTGATTTCCAAGCAGTTCCAATACCCGTTGGTGAAGCAGTTGAGTAACGAATTGTGTCATTCGCTGCTGGCATCGATGCCGATGTAATTGTAATTTGAGCAAAAAGTCCCTCAAAAGAGAATAACAAAACAGCCAAAATGAAACATTGAAATTTACGCATATAACAAATATACAAAAAAAATCTTCGAATAATATTTTTCTATAACCTAAAAATAACCGATTTTTGCAGATAATATGGAAAATAGATGGAGCGCAAAACACTTACCCAATCCCGAAATTGTTGCCCGTCTATCGCAAGAAATCAATGTATCTAAGCATATTGCAACCATCTTGGTTCAACGTGAAATAGATACTTTCGAAAAAGCAAAACAGTTTTTCCGTCCAAACTTAACAGATTTACACGATCCATTCTTGATGAAAGATATGGATGTTGCCTACTCTCGCATTAAAACAGCCCTACAAAACCAAGAAAAAATGATGGTTTACGGCGATTATGATGTAGATGGAACCACCGCTGTAAGCATTGTTTATTCTTATTTTAAAACCCTTAACCAAAATATTGAATACTATATTCCAGACCGTTACAAAGAAGGTTATGGAATTAGTCGAATAGGTATCGATTTTGCAGCTGAAAATAATATTTCACTCATCATTGCCCTCGATTGTGGAATTCGTTCAAATGAACTTGTTGATTATGCAAATTCTAAAGGAATCGATTTTATCATTTGCGACCATCACCTTCCAGGTGAAACACTCCCCAATGCAAAGGCAATCCTAAACCCAAAAAGATTCGATTGCACCTATCCGTATAAAGAACTTTCTGGCGCAGGTATTGGATTCAAACTCATTCAAGCCTATTCCAAAAAAGAAGGTTTTTCAGAAGAGAAAATCCTCGAATACATTGACCTCGTTGCTGTGAGTATTGCTTCAGATTTGGTTGATATGCGTGGCGAAAATCGCATTTTAGCCTACTTTGGATTGAAAAAACTTAACGAAAATCCTTCAATAGGACTTCAAGCTCTGCTCGACGGCGCAGCCGCGAAAAGCAAGTATTCGATCCAAGATATCATTTTTGGGATTGGTCCCAAAATCAATGCCGCCGGAAGAATTGCAGATGCTAAATCTGCAGTTAAAGTACTCATTGAACAAGATTATTCTACTGCTCGACAATTATCGCGTATCCTAAATGATCGTAATGATGAGCGTAAAGAACTTGACACTGACATTACCAAAGACGCAATTAATATTGTTGAAAACACACCTGGATTGCTCGACCGTAAAAGCATTGTGCTTAGAGGAGAAGATTGGCATAAAGGGGTCATTGGAATTGTGGCTAGCCGTATGGTGGAACAATTCTACAAACCCACCATCGTGTTTTCTTTAAACGATGGGATGTATACCGGTTCGGCTAGAAGCGTTAAAAACTTCGACATCCATGAAGCCATACAAACCTGCTCTCAATTTGTAGATCAGTTTGGTGGTCATAAATATGCCGCAGGATTGAGTGTAAAACTAGAAAACTTTGAAGCTTTTGCAGAGGCTTTCGAAAAAGTTGTGGCTAAAACCATCACTGAAAGCTCTTTGGTGCCTGAAGTTGAATACGATTTAGAATTGGAATTACATGAAATCAACGACAAAATGATGAGCCTTATTGCACAAATGGCTCCATTTGGTCCTGGCAACACTGTTCCTATTTTTAAAACCGCAAATGTCAAAGCTCAAAATACAGCTAGAGTCTTAAAAGACAAACATTTAAAATTGCAACTTTCAGGAAATACCCGCCATACTTACGATGCAATTGGCTTCGGTCTTGCTGAACATTTTCACACTGTTTCTAATGGAAATACTTTTAATGCTTGTTATTGCATTGAAGAAAATAATTACAACGGCAGAATTTCAGTACAATTAAGACTTCGCGATATAAAGCCTTAATTACTGCTTAACCTTTAAATACACCCTCACATCGTAAATGGTATCTATTTTACTCGGGAAATAGGCAAGTTCCTTGTATTCTTTTAATTGACGCATTTCTTGGAGGGACATTGGTGCGTCGCGGCGACCGTGGAAATTATCCCAAATAACCACCGTAGAATCAGGCATCCAGTCTTTCCCTGGCGTTTTGTCTATACTCCATAAATAATATGATTTTGCCTTAGAAGCATCCTTTGCAAAATGCGCATTCAATAAATCTAAATCAACATCAATTTCAGGAATCTGGTGTACCAATATGTGATTATTTAATTTTTCCTTTTGAATCAGAGATAGTGCACTTCGAATCTGAGGCATTCCCGGAAATTCTAATATTGGTGCTTCATTTTTCCATGGATATGGAAAATTGGCCCCACTAAACGCCAAGAAAAACATCACTGAAATGAATACAAACTTTATCCCTTGATTGATTCTTCGAATGTTGTAAGACATTAATCGATCCAATGCATACTGCGCTAAAATAGCAGCAATTGGAGCTACAACCACAAATACACGAATCAATCCGTGCGACCCCATCGTTCCTGTATACCAAATTAAAGTATGGGCTAAAAAGAAAGAACCAAACAATGGCATAAAAAGCCATAGCATAAACTGACTCATTTCATTTGGCGTTTTCTTTTTATATCTTAACAGAACATAATTCATAACAACGATGATCGAAATAACTAATAACACCGTAATCACGATTCCCGTAATTTCTCTTTGGGCTCTAATGTAATGAAATAATGAACCGCTTCCTGGATCGAAACGTCCATGCAATTCATGGTTGATATAAGGATTATGATAGAAGAAATAGGTGATTTCACCACTCACAAGCGCAGCAAAGATGGCAAAAACGATGGTTCCTGAAAACAACAATGGCAATAACTTCCACTGCCCTCTCACCAATAAAAATGGAATGATAGAAATGAGTAATATCAGTCCCTCAGACCTCACAAGTGGCAAAAATGAAGCAAAAAAAGTGGCAGCAATAAATTTATGTGAAACAAATAAATAGCAGATAAATATAAGCACCAATGCATTTGTAGGCTCCGTTAATGATGAATGCACATTGGCAAAAACAATGGGTTGCCAACCAAATAAAAAAATCATCAACCATGGGTTTCTCATAGCCAATTTTCTACCTGTTAGATAACAAATCCAAGCAGCGCCTAATGTGGCCATGAAATTTAAGAGATAAACTCCATTTAAACCGAATGGTGCAAAAGGCAATGCAATGAGCGTAAAAAAAGGTTTCCCCCATTGATCGAGAAGTAATTGAGGATTTTGATAAGCCCAACGTGCGTAAAGAAAATGGTTCCAACTATCTTGTCCACCTGCTGGATTTTGGGCAGTCATCCAAATATACAAATAAGTTAAAGCAACAGCAAAAATGGCCAATAATGCGGCATTGCTGTTTCTATGAATGGTTAACTTATTAAAATACATGAAGCGAAAATAATAGAAATGCCGGCTTTCGCCGGCATTTCTATTATAAATTTTATAAAAATATTAAATCTTAATAAGTGCTATGCACCAACATCATATCGTTGATACGTTTCTCAGCGTGCTTAATTGCAGCTTGTTGGTTGTTTAAATTATGTGCATCAGCCATTTTGTAAATATCTAAAATAGTGTTGTAGATATTTTCAGTTTGAGCCATTGCTTGTTCTCTTACATAACCGTTGTATTCACTGTAAACGTTAATTAAACCACCGGCATTGATTACGAAATCTGGAGCATAGATAATTCCTTTTTCTCTTAAGATATTACCATGAATATTTTCGTCTTCCAATTGGTTGTTTGCAGCACCTGCAATGATTTGACATTTAAGTTTTGGCAAAGTGTTATCGTTTAAGATAGCACCTAAAGCACAAGGAGCAAAAATATCAACTTCAAGGCTTAACATATCGTCGGCAGAAACCACAATTGCACCAAAATGATCGGCAGCATACTTCAATGCACCTTCATTGATATCGGCAACGTATAATTTCACACCTTCTTTATGTAAGTATTCGCACAAATGCATTCCAACTTTACCAATACCCATAACCGCAACGCTTTTGCCAGAAAGGCTATCGTTACCATAGGCTTGTTTCGCAGAAGATTTGATTCCCATGTAAACACCATAAGCAGTTACTGGAGAAGGATCTCCACCACCACCCATGCTTTCAGGCAAACCAACCACGTGATCTGTTTCCATGTTCACGTATTCCATGTCGCGAGTCGTTGTTCCTACGTCTTCCGCAGTGATATATTTACCGTTTAAATTTTCCACGAAACGACCAAATTTTCTCATTAGAGGTTCACTCTTCATGGTTTTAGGATCGCCAATAATTACGGCTTTCGCACCACCTAAGTTTAAACCAGCTACTGAAGCTTTGTATGTCATTCCTCGAGATAATCTCAACGCATCTCTAACCGCATCTTTTTCATGAGCATAATACCACATTCTCGTTCCTCCCAAGCCTGGGCCTAAAACGGTATTGTGGATCGCAATAATGGCTTTTAAGCCAGTAGCGTGATCTTGACAAAATACGATTTGCTCGTGTTGTGTTGTCTCTAAACCTGCAAACAAGTCAAATGTAGTTACAGGGACATTTTGAGTTTGAATTTCTGCCATTGATTTTCTGGGTGCAAAGATACGGAGTTTTTTAATAAAAAAATTATTTTTAGAAGTGTCAATCTTACACTTAAGCAACAATTGGCAAAGGTCTTGGAGAAAATTTCTTACAAGAATCAGCAATTGCACGGATATGGTCTGGAGTTGTGCCACAGCATCCCCCAACAATATTCACCCAACCATTTTTACACCACTCAGAAATAATGGCACTCATTCCCTCCGGTGTATCGTCATATTCGCCAAATTCATTTGGCAAACCAGCATTTGGGTAGCAACTAACGTTGATGGTAGAAACGTTCGAAAGCTCAGCAATATATTGACGCATTTGATCGGCACCTAAAGCACAATTAAATCCTACACTCAATAATTCTCCATGAGAAACGCTATTCCAAAATGCCTCAGGAGTTTGCCCACTTAAGGTTCGTCCAGAATTATCGGTAATGGTGCCACTCACCATCACTGGAATATCAATTCCCCTCTCCTCTTTAATTGTATTAACGGCAAATAAAGCAGCCTTACAATTCAAGGTATCGAATACCGTTTCAATCAATAAAATATCGGCCCCAGCATCAATTAATGCAGTTGCTTGTTCGGTATAACATGCCACCAAATCATCAAAGCTTACAGCCCTATATCCTGGATTGTTCACATCTGGACTTAAACTTGCAGTTTTATTTGTTGGGCCCATGGCACCAGCAATGAAAATAGGTCTATTTTCAACTTCAGATTGATATTCAGCAACGGCTTGTTTCGCCAATTTCACAGCTTCAACATTCAATTCTTTTACCAACGTTTCCATATGGTAATCAGCCATAGAAATCACATTTGCATTAAAAGTATTGGTTTCTAAAATATCACTTCCAGCCATTAAAAATTCTTTGTGAATGGCTTTGATAATTTGTGGTTGGGTTAAAACCAATAAATCGTTGTTTCCTTTTAAAGGATGCTCGTAATTTGCAAATCGGGTTCCACGATAATCTTCTTCAGAAAATTTATATTTCTGTATCATGGTACCCATGGCACCATCAATAATAACAATTCTGTCTTTTAATAAATCTGTAATTTTCATTTAAATGATTTTAAATATTGATAGGCTGTTTTGAATACTGAATTTAGATATGCTTCAGAGGTGATTTGTGATTTTATTTTTATTGAATGAATCGCCATTTTACGCTCTAAGGTTGTAGGTAATTGCTTTTCCCAAGTCTGAGAACCGTAAGCTAAATTCTCTGCATTAAACAAATTAAGATGCGTATAATCTGTGCAGGATGCATTCAAGTTCATTTTAGAATCAACGATGGAAATCACATTTAAATCTTTTTCTTTCAAATTGAATCCATGTGCCATTTCAATGGGCTTGGAATTCTTTTGAGTGTAATGCTTATGGTACCAAATAACATGTGCATTTTTATCATACAATGTTTGGATGGCTTTTGCGTGAATAAATTTTGATTCTCTACCTGAGAAAACTTCTGCAAGTGTTTTTTCATTGTTAGTTACATTTTCGGTGGTATCGAAAGGTTGCATAAACACCATTGCCTTGTATTTATATGCGATGTAAAGATTTGAACCAACAATTTTCACATACGTATAATTTCCTTTATCCACTTTGCCATGAACTTTATTTTTCGATTTCAAGGAATCTAAAAACACACTTAACTTAGCATCGGAGGTCACAGATAGTCCCAAAAACTTTGCTTTATTGGTTTCAAACAAGATTAAATCAGAAAACAATCCAACACCTGGAGTTGCTGGATCTTCACATTCTTTAAACACAGAAGCATTGGCTATGATTTGATAAAAACTATCGTAATAAACAGGTTTATTTCCAGCGTAATCTTCTTTGAGTTTTTTTGTTTGAATTTGCACAAACCAAGTCGCATTATTCGGAACAATTAGGGGCAAGCGGCTTTGGGAATTGAAATTAAAATACAAGTAAACACCTACACCAACTGCGGATATTGCCACCAAGACAATTAACCCAATTGCAATTCGCATAAATCCTTTATCAATCATAACGCAAAGGTACTATTAAACAATTATAGTTTAGGGACATAAAACAAAAAAGCCCACATATAGTGGGCTTTTTGTTTTATAAAATGTGACTTAGTTTGATTTGTGAGAAGAACAATCGTGTTTCTTTTCAGAAGCTTCATGTTTACCTTCACATTTTGCACCTTCAGTTTTTGATTTGCAGCAAGCTTTCGCTTCGCCGGCACCAGCAGTTTTAGATTTGCAGCAAGCTTTTGCTTCAGCAGTAGCTTCTCCTTTATTGCATTCTTTGCTTTCACCAGCTGTTTTAGATTTGCAGCAAGCTTTAGTTTTTTGTTCAGCCGCAGGCTTATCGGTTTGTGCTGAAGCAGCAAAAGCAAAACCAAATACAAACATTCCTAACAATACGATTTTTTTCATAACTAAACGATTTATTTTGTTGTTATTACAAATATACAAAATTTATGCCTCAATTGCCGAAAAAATGAATTTTCTAAAAATTTGCGATTTAAATTCGACAAAATACTGACAATTGAGCATGAAATTTAATTTGTGGCCAATTCACTGGCTACTCTTAAATTTTCAGCAGATTTTTTAGAAGATTCTTCAGCTGTTGCATTGGCTTTCGTAAATCCGGCAACAATATCTTTTGCCTTTTTCTCTTCTTCTTTTGCGAGTTTAAGTTCTTTTTCAGCAGCGGTTTTCAATTTTCCTTTTGCCTTTGAAACTTTAGTTTGAGCAGTTTTTACGGCTGCAGCTTTAGCATTTAAATTCTTTTCTGCATTGGCCAAATCCGCTTTTGCAGCGATTGCTTTTTCCTGGTATGCTTTGTTTGCTTTTTCTGCAACTTCAACAACTGCCTTCTTTTTTGCAGTCAATTCTAAAGCCGCTTTTTCTTTTTCCAATTTTGCAGTAGCAATGGCTTTTGTTTTTTCTGTTGCGCCACTCATTGATAATGATGAAATGTCGACAGCCGAAGTTTTTAATGTTTCGTATTTCTCTTTTTTAGAATCATAATTCGCTTTTGTACTGCGATATTGATACATTGCACTATCGTATTGACTAAACAAATCCAAACCAGTAGAACTAGATTGAACTGAAGTTGTTGAATTTTGAGCGTTTAGTGTAACACACGCAAAAAGCACCATTGAAAAGGTTAAAATTCTTTGAATCATGGTTCAAATTTATCCATTTAAAATGAAACATTCAATAAATAAAAAAGGCTACCAAATGGCAGCCTTCTCTAATTTAAATAAAGTTATTGAATTACCATTTAGCAACGATTGTTTCGCCACCAACAGTTTTTTGATTCATTTCAACACAGATTTCGGCATCTAGAGGCAAGTATAAATCGATTCTTGATCCAAATTTTATAAAACCGTATTCAGCGCCCATTTTAGCTTCTGCTCCTTCTTTAGCATAACAAACAATTCGTTTAGCCAGTGCTCCAGCAATTTGACGGAACAAAATAGATCCTTTTGATGATTCAACAACAACGGTTGTGCGCTCATTTTCGGTACTACTTTTAGGGTGCCAAGCAACCAAATATTTACCAGGGTGGTACTTTTGGTAAGCAACTTTCCCTGAAACTGGGTAACGATTTACGTGCACGTTAATTGGCGACATAAAAATACTCACTTGGCGGCGTTTCTCTTTGTAATATTCAGTTTCTACAACTTCTTCAATCACCACAACTTTTCCATCGGCAGGTGCAATGATTAAATTTTCACCTGTAGGGATGTTTCTGTTCGGATGACGAAAAAACTGAACAATTGCAATGTAAAGCAACAACGAAATTGCCAATACGATTGTTGATACTAAGCTTTCGCTTAAATAAATCTGCAAGGGAACATTGATTGCTCCCAACACCAATGTGGTGATTAAAATAATGGTAAAACCTTCTCTGTGTAGTCTCATATTGTATTAGAAAGAACCACGCAACTTCAATGTGCTCGACACCTTATCAAGTGCTACCACATAAGCCGCAATTCTCATATTGATTTTATATTTTTCTGAACATGCAAATACATTGTCAAAAGATTGCTTCATCACTCTGTCTGCTCTTCTATTCACACGCTCTTCTGTCCAATAGTATCCTAAACGATTCTGTACCCACTCAAAATAAGAAACAGTAACACCACCAGCATTTGCCAAGATGTCTGGAACAACGAGGATTCCTTTTTCTTGCAAAATGGCATCGGCAGCTGCTGTAGTTGGTCCGTTTGCACCTTCTACAATTAATTTTGCTTTAATGTTATGGGCATTTTCTGGAGTAATTTGATCTTCCATTGCTGCTGGAACTAAAACATCACATTCTAATTCTAACAGTTCTGAATTGCTTACTTTTTGACCAATATTACATCCTTCTAAATTTCTATTTGGGCTATTTTGAACGTATGCAATGGCTGCATTCACATCAATTCCATCTGCGTTGTAATATCCGCCGGTAACATCACTGATACCAACAATTTTCACACCCATTTGAGAAATTAATTTTGCTGAAATACTACCTACGTTTCCAAATCCTTGAACAACACAAGTACAATCTGTAGGCTTCATTCCTAAACGTGCCAAAGCACTTCTAGTACTTACCATAACGCCTCTACCTGTTGCTTCTACACGACCTAAGCTACCACCTAAAACCAAAGGTTTACCAGTAACAACTCCCCATGCATTATGCCCTTTGATTTTGCTATACTCATCTACAATCCAAGCCATTTCTTGTTGGCCCGTACCCATATCTGGTGCTGGAATATCATTCTCCGGACCAAATACGTTTTTCATTGCTAATGTATAAGCACGTGTTAAACGCTCTAATTCTCCTTTACTCATAGAACGAGGGTCGCATTTAATACCACCTTTAGCTCCACCGTAAGGAATATTTACAACAGCACATTTCCATGTCATCCATGCAGCAAGCGCTTTTACCTCATCCAGGTTTACATCCATACTGTAACGAATACCACCTTTTGAAGGTCCTAAATGAACACTGTGTACCACACGATATCCTTCGAATACTTTCACTGTGCCATCATCCATTGTTACAGGCATGTTTGCCATGACAACTTTATCAGGAACGCGCAATACGTTCGCAAACTGTTCATCTAAACCTAAAATCTCCACAGCCGCATCAAAGCGACGATTCATGCTTTCTAGCGGATTGTACCTTGGTGATCCGCCGTTCATTGGTGCTGACATAATATGTACAAAATCTTTAGTGATTTGAATGGCAAAATTAGAAGATTGTATCGGGGTAAAAAATATTTTTTATACCATTTACAAAATAATAGACACTTTACTCTATTTATTTGCCAACTTAATCGAAATTAAACGCTTGATTAACAATATGTTAAACTTCAATTGTAGACCCCTTTTAAATAACCATTTTATTGTGTATAAATGAAGGATTAACAAGGTTAAAAACGACAAATTCATGCCAATTGCAACCATTTCAACGCTGAATTCATACCTAAAACCTAATAAAATGGCACCGAATAAGAAACAAAACGACAGACAATGGTTTCTTAACAATTCCTTAAAGCGATTTGTTGCATGCAAGTAATTGCCTATTGATGTTGACATAGAAATAAACAATATGCCAGGAATTAAAAGCATTGAATTGTATTTGAGTAATGTAAAACTAGTCCCGAAAATACCGATGAATATTTCATTTGGGGTGCTTACCATCAACAAACAAATCAAAAGTGTTCCTATGAATGAAAACCCAATATACCGTTGCAATAATCTCTGATGGTATGATTCAAGTGAATTTCGAATCACACGTGAATGTATAATTGTTCCGAAACTACCGGAAAAAATCCATATCGTGTCGGCAATCAGTAGCGCATTTGCAAAAATTCCGGCTTCCGTATTTCCTAAATATTGGGCAACCAACCATAATGGAGCTTTATTTAATAAAAACAACGCAAAATGACCAAGTTGCGCCCAAAGTCCCTCAAAAAAAATACCTTTTGGAGGACGTTCAACGGTCATAGCTAATTTCCAAACAGAACGGGTTTTAAACATCGAAGCGCATAAAATAACGAATGTAACCGTGGCTAAAACTTCCAACATCAATCGCACATTCATAGAAGTAACATCCGAACTTGGGATCAGAAAAGCAACTGATAATAATAAAATTAATTTGGTTAGCTCCAGTGCCAATTGGAGTTTATTTCTACGGCCGATCCAACCTTTACTTTGATAGATATTGTACTGAATATTTAACCATGCCAGCGAAAAACCTTGAATGAGCAGCGGGATCAGCAAATTCCATTTAACCCCAAAAAACCCATGGATTAAAAAACCTGAAAGGATTAAAACACCCAAAGAAAACAGTGCAACCCAAGGTAAAATTTGACCTTCCCGATATTTTACCAGCCAGTTTGCCATAGCGCTACCAGCCATTAATTCACCGAACATAATTGCAACTTGTAAGTATAGCAATAAAACACTCATTTCACCCCTTCCCAATGCGCCTAAATAACGCGAATACACAATCACAACTCCAAAAGAAAGAGCCGCTTTCGTCAATTGCCAACCATACGTTTTTAAAGGACTATTCCCGCTCATAATCTAACATGCTTAAGAAAAATCCCAAAGAACTCACTCTGAAATAAAATTGCAAATCCTTTACGCCCAATTGATTAAAATTCTTTAAGATAGACTCTCTATACTCTCGTTTTACATAGGCATTCAATCCCTCATACATAAAGGCATCTTTCCATTTCAACCCATGTTTTTTTGTCAACAAAGACTCTGGAACACTAAACCCTTTTTTATCTGTACGACCATATAATTCCTGAGGCAACAAATCTTTAAATGCATCGCGCAACAGTCCTTTCGGTAGTCCATTTTTCATCAATTCATGCAAATGATATTTCCCTAAATATTTTTGAGGGATATTGATGTCGTCGGCAAATGGATTGCGACTTTCGAGCTGGAAGGACATTCCATTTCGATCTTCCCAAGCCAACATTTGATATAATTTACCGTAAAATTTTTCATCATAGGCCTTGCCGTAATAATCGCCAAGCATCATCTCTTGCAATGAGTCAACTTCAGGATGCAATTCCATGAGCGGATCAATAATCAATCCATCTTTTAAAATTTTGCCCCAATAATTTTGTTCAATTTTTAACTTCTGCTCCGTAGATAAGGCATTTCTTACTTTCCGTTTTAGGAAGAATTTTAAGGCTGAGCCGTAATCGATGGGCCAATTTTTACGACTTTTCGATAAAAATTTCCGTTCAGCCCAAAGTGTTTGGATAAAATAATCTGGGTAACCACCAAAAATCTCATCGGCACCTTGCCCGTTAAACAACACTGTTACTCCTGTATTTTGAACCTGCTCACACAGAGAAAAATGTGCTAAATTATTCCATGCAACAGCCGGTCTATTGGTATACCGTAAATGTTTTGGAAGCAACTCATCTGTAAAATCCTCAACCATAACCCTATGCCAAACGCCGTTATTTTTGTCGACAACCATTTTTTGCCAGCGACTTTCGTCGCCAGATAAGTTATTCGACCCAACTGAGAAATAATCGAGTTTGGCGTCGGCACCAAGTAAATGTCTTGCAGCACCAACAATAATTGCACTGTCGATGCCACCGCTCACCGCAAACCCAAGTTTCACATCCGACCTCAAGCGTTTTAACATTGAACTCATGAACATTTCTCTCAGTTCTATATCGTTTGTAAACGGTTCCAATTTGCCTGGTCTAAACCATTTTTTCTGGACAACGTGTCTAGTTTCTGGAGACCAAGTTAAATATTCACCAGGAGTTAAAGATTGCACTCCTTTAAACCATGGAAGCACATCTGTCATACCATGTTTGAGGTGATAATAAATGGCGAACTGATTGACTTTATGCTCGTTAATTAGCAATCGTATTGGCAATTCTTCGCTCGCGAAGGCAAAGCAATCATTTTTAAGGGTAAAAAACAAGGGCTTAACGCCTGTTCTATCTCGAACAATAGTATATGTATTGTCAAGAGAATCATAGATGCAAAATGCAAAAAAACCATCCAATAAATGCAAACATTTTTCCTGCTTTAATGCCCAAAGATTCACCAAAATTTCGGTATCTGTTCCACTGGGATTTAAGATTCCGAAGTTTCGTTGCAATTCGGAAAAATTAAAAATTTCACCGTTGTAAGTGATCCAATACCTCCCCGATTTATCGCACATTGGCTGATGTCCTAAAGGACCTAAACCAATGATAGACAATCGCCTATGCAACAACATTCCGTTTACAGATTCGGTTGCTTTTTCAGCAATTAAACCCGCTGGCATGTGTTTGATATCTGGTATGGGAACAAATTGATTGGCAACTGGAATAGGCTCTTGCTCATTTCTGTAAATGAGTAAAAATCCCTCATCATCTGGGCCTCTATGCTCTAATGTTTTGCTGAAAATACGCGACCATTTCAACCAATATTCTTTTGATTGAACCAACGACGACGATATTCCAGCAATGCCACACATGAATTACAAACCTAAGTACAATTGATTTAATACCTTAGAAATATTTTTTGCACCATAGATTTGTTTTGCAGTTTCTGCAATTTCTTCTTTTTTATAGTGAAGGATATTTTCCTTCATCTGAAACATTGCTTGGTATAACGTTTCAATGTTTGAATTGTTGTAAGCAGGATCCTCATTTTCTAAGATTTCCAAATGAATAAGAATCCCATTCGCTGGATTAATCATTTCTGCAATACCACCAACATTTGACGTCACTACAGGCAAGCCTGAGCAAAGTGCTTCTGAAATAACGCAAGGGGCATTTTCTGATGACGAGGCCATCACCAAACAATGCGCATTTTGAAACAATTCATTGATTTCTGAGGGATGTTTTTTTCCCATAATCTCCCAATGAAAATGAGAATGATTGAAACCTTTCATTGATTCAGCATTGATTCTTTGAGTAAATACATTTTCAAAATATTGAGCCAATTGTGCTTCAAAACCAACAAATATTAACTTAACAGGAACATTTGAATTGGCTAACTTGAGCGCAGATGCAAAAATCAATGGGATGTTCTTTCTGGATTCACCGTTCGAAACATGCACCATTGTATATATTTCTGGCTTCAATGAATTTAAATTGCATTCAAATTCTTCGGGAACTACGTTAGGAAAATACACCACTGGTTTTGTATTCCCGAGTAAAATTTCCATTTGAGAGTGTAATTGCAAACTCACTTGAGCCGTTGCATCAACATTTTGCCAAACTTTTTTAATATGCCATTTAAAAAACCAATTTCGAGCCAAAAAATGATCTGGCACAGGGGTATTGTAAATGGCCCAATGTTCAGTTAATATCAATGGCTTTTTCAGCAATTTTTTAAGCCCAATTGCAATAAATCCGCATTTATCGGGGACATGAACATGTACAACATTTAACGATTTCATCTTGGCAACAACCTTTTTAGCGAAGCGCCAGTATGAAAAATAATACAGTAATAAATTAATTGGTTTAAAAAATTTATTTCCAAATTGAGGGATACTTAGCAGGTGCAACTGATAATGTTTATGATTTTTATTTTCATTTGACAATTGTGTCACTGGATCTTCTCCAATGAGATGCGTTGCTGCATGAAGTATGTGAATATCCATATCATTTGAACACGCTGCAGCATGTCGCTCAATAAAATTGCCAGCAAAGGGATTGACACTGGTCGGAAACCAACCAACGATCCATAGGGCCGACAATTTTTGCTGCATGGAAACAAAAGTAATGCAGTAAATATGGTGGTGCAAAAAAGATTTCCAAAATTCATTATTTTTCAGTTGATTCTTGAAAAAATTAATTCTATATTTGCAGCACTTTAGATGGCGGTCGTAGCTCAGTAGGTTAGAGCGCTAGTTTGTGGATCTGGAGGTCGCCGGTTCGAAACCGGTCGGTCGCCCTAAAATAAAAAAAAGAGGCTTTTAGCCTCTTTTTTTATGGTTAAATGGGTCAGAAAGATTAGAGGATTAGAGGATTAGAATGATTAGAAGGATTAGAGGATTAGAATGATTAGAATGATTAGAGGGATTAGAATAAACTTAAAACTTCAAATTAAACTCTTAACTTTAAAAAATGCTAAACTTTAAACTTTATTGATTATAATTGTGAATGAACAAATCAATATTCACATTAATATTCACACTATTTACTGGAATATATGGCGTTAAAGCTCAGTTAGCGCTTGATACAATCAAACAAATTGACAAACAAAAAATAGCTTGTTCTGTAAAAGAAATCTCTACAGATGTTATCACCTATGAAATATTAAATTCAGAAAACAAAACCAATATCACCATACCCATAGAACAAATTGAGTCAATCAAATGGGCCAACGGTAAAATCACTTTTATCAATTCAACCGAAGGAGATATCACGAATAATCTGTCAATGCAACTCGCAAATCTAGATAGTGTATTTTACAAAACCGGTGAGACTTACAACAACAAGTACAATCCTAACCAATATTCTACTGGATTGATATTTTACAGCTCTTTATTGTTTTCAGGGGCGGCCACAATGACCCCTTGTTTGATTGCCTATTTTACAAAACCCAATCCAACCTATTATCATGGTCCAAATGAACTTGTTAAAAAGAACAAATCATTTCAGGCAGGATATACAGATGCTGCGGCGAAAGTTAAAAAATCAACCATTGCATACAGCTGGGGCACTGGCTCAATTATGAATATTTTAATGGGACTAATGATTTATCAAATAATCACCAACCGTTAAAACTTAAAAATCTGTGGTGGGTTATCCCTCAGAAAACCCAATGTACTTCAAAAATTCATTGCGCGTTTCAGGATCGTTGAATTTACCGCTATAGCTTGCAGTTACTGTAGAGCTCGTGATATCTTTGATACCGCGGCTAGCAACACACAAATGTTTTGCATCCATCACCACTGCAACATCTTCCGTTTGAAGCACTTCTTTCAACTCTTCCGCAACCTGAATGGTTAATCGCTCTTGAACTTGTGGGCGTTTTGAAAAATAATCTACAATTCGATTCAGTTTCGACAAGCCAATTACCTTACCACTACTGATATAGGCAACATGGGCTTTTCCGTAAATTGGCACAAAATGATGTTCACAAGTAGAATGGAAACTAATGTCTCTTTCTACCAACATTTCTTGATAGCCAAAATTATTTTCAAATAAAGTTGGATGTGGTTTATTTTTAGGATCCAA
>JACCDW010824251.1_pt1 | contig 33268 bp, 27 predicted proteins | sample 7449781 | NCBI WGS metagenome assembly JACCDW01 (sample SAMN15323449, study PRJNA562643) | freshwater metagenome | isolation source: river surface water | place: USA:Blue River Watershed | collected 2017-08-18
CCCCGCTGGGGGCGTCCCACCACCACGAAGAGGCCAAGCCCAGCAGACAAGCCACCCAGGCCAGAAACAGGGGTACGAACAGGGGCCTGATCCGAGACAGGCCCAGGCGTGCCCCCCCCTGGGTGACTGCCACGCCCTGCGCAGGCCCATTTGCGCGAGGCCGCTCCTGAGCGTGGTCGCCGGATGCCGACAGCCTGCCCAACCACAGCGCCGGGCCGATCAGCAAGGCAAAGACCAAGAAGAGCCCGAGCACGGGCACGGCCACGCTGATGACCAGCGCAAAGCCCGTGTAGAAGGGCATGTCGCGCTCCAACAGGCGGGGCCAGTACAACAGGGCGCCCCACAACAGGGCGGCGGCGAGCGCCAGCGTCATGGCTTGGGCGGGTTGCACCCACAGCACATCGGCCGCCAAGAGCTCCAGCATGCGGTCGCGCCCGTGCGGGTCCATCCGAGCCCCCAACAAGGCCAGGCAGGCGCACAGCACATACAGCAGGCCAATCAGCGCTTCGCGGCGCTGGGGCCACAGGCGGCTCAGCCCCGCCACGGCCAAGGCACACAGCAAGGAGCCGGCCAAGCCGGCCAGATCCAAGGCCGCACCGGCCCCATCGGCGTGTTGATGCAGGGCCACCAAGGCCCACAGTGACCCGGCTGCGGCGGCCTGCGCCACGGCCAGGTCCATGAACACCACCCCGCGCTGCAAGACCTGTTGCCCCAATGGCACCAGGGCACAGGCCCCCACCAACAGGGCCACAGCCGGCAACACGAACCAGAGGTCGATCACAGCGTCTTTATCCTTTGGCAGGCGGCGCTGGCGAGGTGGGCGAGGCCGACGCCGCCTTCAGCAGAGCGTCGATCATCTCATCGAACCAGTGCTCCAAGGCATGGGGTCGCGAGGGCTCCACAACGGTGGCCGGCATCACGACCAAGGGGCGGCGGGGCTGCGCGTGGTCCACCAACCAGCGCCCTGCGCGCGGGTCTTGGTGGGCCGCCACCACCACGGCCACGGGCGGCTGCAGTTTCCAGCCCTGCAGCAGCGACTGCAGGTGCGAGGGGGTCGGTGGCAAGCCCGGCTTGGGTTCCAAGTCCATGGTTTGCTGCATGCCCAGCCAACGCCACCAGTAGGCGAATGTGCTGTGTTGCGCCGCCACGGTTTGGCCCTGAAGTGGCCTTGCACGGTCACGCCAGCTGGCCATGCGGGACGCCCAGCGCCGGTCAAAGTCGGCGTGGCGCTGCGCCAGTTCCGGGGCCTGCGCGGGCCAGAGTTGCTGCAGGCGCTGCACCAAGGCCCGGGCCACGGTGGCCAAGCGTTGAGGATCCGCGTGCAGGTGTGGATTGCCACCCGGGTGGATGTCTCCTGCGAATGGGTTCAGGGTGGCTGCCCGAGGGTCGATGAGGGTGACCGTCTGGGCCGCGTAGAACATGCCCAAGGCGCCATCTTGCACCTTCGGATTGGCCGCGCGTTGCTGCAGGGCCGGCAGCCAACCCTCTTCGATACCCGCACCGGTGCACACCACCAGGTCGGCTTTGCGCATTTGGGCGATCAGGGCCGGCCGTGCCTCGATGTGATGCGGGTCTTGCAGCGCTGTGGTGGCCCAGAAGACCTGGGCCTGGGGCATCAACTCGAGCACCAGAGCCGCCCACTCGGGTTCACAGGTGAACACCTGTGGGCGCACCTTCTCCTGTGCCAAAGCCTGTGCGGGCGCGAGGGCCTGTGCCGCGATCAGCATGGCCATCACGGGTGCCGCTCGCAGCACGTGGCGCAAGCGGTGGTTCCGGTGAAGCAGTTGCTGCAGCGGCCAGCTCATCACGAGACCCTTCAGAACGCGTGTGCGCCATGCGCACCGAAGGCCACCACGTACTGCAGGGCTACCAGCGGACGGGCGCCCACCTCAAAGCCTTGGGTCTTTCGCTGCGCCGTCCACTGCAGGCGCAAGGACTGCTTGTGCGAGGGCTTGTACACCAGCATGGCGCTGCGCTCGTTCAAGGCGGCCTCGTCGGCGTGGTCCTCATGCGCGAAGGCCGCGCGCAGCCGGTCTTGGCGCATGCCCACCTCCCAGTCTGGCCGCAAGCGCCAGACCACGGCCAAGGACTGTCCGTGGTGTCGCCGCCCTTCGAGAGCGTGTTGCGGCAAGCCGCTCAGCCGCGCCGATTCCAACACCACACGCCACTGCTGCTGCCTGGCGTTTCCATTAGGCGCCCACTTCCAAGCCAGGTCGAACAGCTCCAGGCGGCGCCCGGTGAAGGCCGCGCCATGTGCGTGGCCCGCCTCTGACCCGTGCATCAGGTGGTCAGCCGCTTCCTGGTGCTCATGAGGGTCTGACGCAGCGCGCTCGTTTCTCAGCAGTGAGGCTCCGGCCTGCCAAGCCTGGTGCGCACCCAGGTCACCGCCAAACTTGAGGCTCAAGGTGGATACCCCTGCGCGTGGTGCATGGGAGCTTTCGGGGCTGAGCCGACGCCCAGTGAAGGTCTCGGCGCCCAACTGCAGGTAAAAGGGCGTGGGCGCGGTCCAGTTCAGCCGCACCCCATCATCAAAGTAATGGTGTCCGAGGAAGGCACGGTACAGCACGGGGCGCTCTACAAAGTCGTCGGCGTGCGGATGCTGTTCGTTGAGGTAGCCCACCTGCGAGGCGAATCGCCCCAGCCGCATCTGAAGTCCAGCGGGCAGGGTGCGGGTTTGGGCGAAGAGTTTCTCGACGCCGGCTTCCACATGTCCATCATGTGTGGCCACCGACACCACCCCTTCGGCACTGAACTGGCGGCCCAGCGTGCCCCGCGCCAGCAGGTCGGAATGCCCGAGGCCCAAGCCCTTGTCCCGCAGGCCCAAGGGCAAGGCCTGGCTCGTGTAAGCGGCATCCACCACCGCACCGAACTGCCAGCCCGAAGGCGTAGCGGTACGCTGTGGAGCCGTCTGGGCGTGGGCCATCAAAGGCGCGGCCAGCAAGCCAGCGGCGCACGCCATGGTCAGGGCTTTGCGACGGGGCGGAACGGGTCGGGTGGTTTGAGGCATGGTGCGGTCCTGCAATATGATGGGATCGCCAGATTCTAATGCGAATTCATTTTCAATAAGGAGCCCCGTCGATGGAGCGCAACACCCGACAGCGCGCGGCGATTCGAAGTGCGATCGAGCGCGCCGGGCGGCCCTTGTTGCCAGCCGAGGTGCTGCAGGCCGCCCAAGTGGACGTGCCGGGCCTGAGCCTGGCCACGGTGTACCGGGGGCTCAAGAGCTTGGTGGAGGAGGGGGCTATTGCACCCGTGAGCCTGCCATCAGAGGTCACGCGGTACGAAGTGGCTGGGCACCACCACCACCATCACTTTCAGTGCCTGAGCTGCGACCGGGTCTATGACGTGCATGCCTGCCCTGGTGACCTGGGCCGGCTGGCGCCGCCCGGCTTTCAGGTGGAGTCACACGACCTGACGCTCTATGGGCGATGTGGCCCCTGCGGCGAGGTCGGTGCATCAAAGTCGCGCGCGTCGTGACGCTCACGCAGTTGCAGGGCGGGATCCCCGGTCACCTTGTTCACGCGGCGGCCGCGTTGTACCCCGGGGCGTGCCGCCAGCTCATCGGCCCAGCGCACCACGTGGGTGTACTCCTGCACCTGCAAAAACTCGCCCGCGTTGTAGAGCAGCCCCTTGGCCATGCCGCCGTACCAGGGCCAGATGGCCATGTCGGCCACGGTGTACTCGTCGCCACACACGTAGCGCCGCTGGGCCAATAGGCGGTTGAGCACGTCCATCTGCCGCTTGGTTTCCATGGCGTAGCGGTCGATGGCGTATTCGATCTTGAAGGGGGCGTAGGCATAAAAGTGGCCAAAGCCGCCGCCCACAAAAGGCGCACTGCCCATCTGCCAAAACAGCCAGCTGAGGCACTCGGCGCGCGCCGCACGATCGGTGGGCAGAAAGGCGCCGAACTTTTCGGCCAGGTACACCATGATGGCGCCGCTCTCAAAGAGGCGCACCGGCGTGGGCTCGCTGCGGTCCAGCAGCGCCGGAATCTTGGAGTTCGGGTTCACCGCCACGAAGCCGCTGCCGAACTGCTGGCCTTCGCCGATGTTGATCAGCCAGGCGTCGTATTCGGCGCCGCTGTGGCCCAGCTGCAGCAACTCCTCCAGCAGGATGGTCACCTTCTGCCCGTTGGGCGTTCCCAAGGAGTACAACTGCAGCGGGTGAACGCCCACCGGCAGTTCGCGCTCATGGGTGGCGCCGGCCACGGGCCGGTTGATGCTGGCAAAACGCCCACCGTTGCCCTGTTTCCAGGTCCATACCGCCGGGGGCGTGTAGTCGGCCGGTTGGTTCGGGGGCGCGGGGTTGTCGTTGGTTTGGCTCATGGCCTTCATTGCACCACAGCCCCGGCTTGGCCGCCTGATCCTTCTCGGTGGCCAGGCCGGTGCGGTGGCTCAGCGTAGGCTCAGGTGGCGTTGTGGGGTGCAGGCGTGGAAGAGCGGGGATAGCTCAAGCGCCGCCACAGCGCCTCGGCCGGGCCCAGGTCGTGGCGTGCCAGCCACCAGCTGGCCAGCGGCACCTGCACAAAGACATACAGCGCCAGCGCCAAGCCGGTCAGGGCAGCCGGCCCCCACTGGTCCCAGTAGCCCAGGCCCCAGCCTTGAAAGATAAAGGCGCCCATCAGGGACTGCATCAGGTACATCGTCAGGGGCATGCGGCCCACGCGCGCCAAGCGGCTGCGCAGCCAAGGCGTGCGCGCGCCAAGGCACCAACGCAGCACAAGACCGGCATAGGCCAGCACCATCAGCACCCGATGGGTGTCGCCCAACATCCAACCCAACAGCACCTGGGGGGTTGGGGCCACGCTGGTGTCGTGATCGGCGGTGAGGGACGAGCTGGCCATCCACAAGCCCACCGCCGCCACCAGCAGTGCTGTCAGGCCCTTGAGGCCTGCTGCCGAGCCCAACCAGCGCGCAGGGGCTGCATCGGCCTGAAGCCAGGCGCTGCGCTGCGCCCAAAGCCCCAGCACCGCGGTGCACAACAGGGACAGCCAAAACCAACTGGAGATCGGCCACAGGAACTCATGCGCATAGAACCACCAGGACTCTTGAAGCCGCAGGGCCACACCCGGCCACCAGGGGCCTGACCCGAAGACCTCGTTGTCCAGTGCCATGAGGGACTGCAAGAAGCGCTGCTCGGCCTCAAAGGCTTCAGGGCGCCACCACTGCGCCACCAGCACACCGTGCGCAAACTGGGCCAACAGCAGCGCCACCGCCAGCATCAACAGGCTGCGCGCCGACCAAGCACGCACGGCCCACAACACCACGCCGAGAACCGCGTAGATGTGCAGCACATCCCCGCCCCACAGCAAGGCGATGTGCAGCAAGCCAAAACCCATCAGCACCAGCAAGCGCCGCCACAGCACCGGCCCATCACCGCTGGTGGACAAGCGTTGCATCTGCAGGGCCAGCCCCATGCCGAACAGCAGGGTGAACAGCCCATTGAATTTGCCTTCCAACAGCACCGCTCGGAGCAGTTCGATGGCGCCATCCCATTCGCCATACGCTTCGCTCCTTTGCCGAGCCACAGCCTCGGGGATGAAGAAGCTGCTGCTGAACCCCGGGATGTTCATGATGAAGATGCCCAGCAAGGCGATGCCGCGCATCACATCAAGGGCCTCGATCCGTTCGGTGGGGCGGGTCGGTTGTGCACTCATTGAAGCCGCCTCACCCAGCGCTGTACGGTATCGCGTAGCAGGTCCAGCGGCATGCCGCCGTTCATCAAGACCACCTCGTGGAACTCACGCGCATCGAAGCGCGCGCCCAGTGCAGCTTGGGCTTGGCGCCGCATGTCCAGTATGGCCAACTGCCCCACCTTGTAGGCCGTGGCCTGGCCTGGAGACACCACATAGCGCTCCACCTCACGCTCAATTTCAGCTGCGGGCATGCCCGTGTGCTCGATCATGTAATCGATCGCCTGTTCGCGGCTCCAGCCCTTGGCATGCAAGCCCGTGTCCACCACCAACCGCGCGGCCCGGAACATCTCCGCCTGCAGCCTTCCCAGGTCTCCCAACGGGTCGCCCTCATACAGACCCATGTCGGTCTTGGCGATACGCTCGGCATACAGGGCCCATCCTTCGGCGTATGCGGTGAAATTGGCCATTTGCCTCATCAGCGGAACGCCCCGAATGGACAGGGCGGCGGCCGCCTGGAAGTGGTGACCAGGCGCGCCTTCGTGGATCATGAAGCTGGCCAGGGTCCACCGCGGGTTGTCGGCCGTGTCCTTGAGGTTGATGTAGAAACGCCCCGGCCGAGAACCGTCCAGGGCGGGGCTGTTGTAGTAGCCCCCAGGGCTGCCGTCCTGCTGGTACTCGGGCACCCGCACGATTTCCAGCGGGTGAGGCGGGACGGTCTTGAAGTGCCGCGGCGCTGCCTGCATCACCCGCTCATGGATGGCATACAGGTGCGCGATCATCGCGGCGCGGCCTTCATCGGTGTTTGGAAAGACCTGGCCGGGCTGGCGGTTCAAGTCGGCGATGCGCTGCGCCAGGCTTTGCTGGGCTTGGCCAATTCCCTGCGCGTTGAGGATGGCCACCATCTCCGCCTTCAACCCAGCCACTTCCTTGAGGCCCAGAGCATGGATCTCTTGGGCGGTCAGGCGCGTGGTGGTGTGCGAGGCCAGGGCTGCCGCGTAGATCTCGCGTCCTTGTGGGATGCGGTCTATGCCGGCCCGCGAGTCGGTCTGTTGGAGCAGGGCTTCGTGCAGGGTGATGAGCTTGCGGTAGCCGGGCACGATGCGCCGCTCCAAGATGTCCTGGGCCCGTCGGCTGAGCTCGGCTGCCTGTGCCGCACCAACGGTGTCTACCGCCTTGAGCCGTTCCTGCAGGCTCGTCACCAGTACATGCTCGGCCGCTGGGGCTGCCACGAAGGCCCTCAGCTGTTCCAGCACGCGCCGCACGATGAAGTCCGGCGGCACCACACCATGGTCTCGGTCTTGCTCCACCCGCTCGTGGGCCTGTTGCAGGATATCGGCGAAGGCCTCCATTCGCTGCAGGTAGCGCTGGGCGCCTTTGGGGCTGCGGATGGGGTGCACATCCGTGAGGAATTGGGGCAGCTGCACGGTCACCCCGTCGAGCTGCGTGAGCCGATAGCCGCCGCGCTCAAATTGCGCCTGCGCGATCTGGTCGTCCATCATCCAGGCGGCAATCTCCCAGGTCAGCCGTTCTTGGCCTTCCAGCCCTTCGGGTCCGTAGCGGTTTAGGCCCTCGCGCGCCTGTCGCATGAACGCCAGGGAGGCCAGCTCCTGCTCGCGTGTGAAGGGCGTGAGCTTGTGACCGTGAAAGTCCAGCACCGTGTCGTCCACGAGGCCCAGGGACGTCAGGGACTCGGGCGAGCGCATCAGCGCCTGCAGGGTGATTTTGTTGATGTAGTTGTTCAGGCCCACCGGCGTGAACCAGAACCAGCAAGACGCGCCGCCTAGGCCCAACAGCAGCAGCCCAGCCAAGGCCGCCAGGCCCTTTTTGATGCGTGAGGTCATCTTGCGGTGCGAGACCAGTTCAGGGCCCACTGGGTCAACAGGATGACGACCACAAAGTCGCCCCAGGTGGTGTAGTACAACCAGATGTCCTTGGAGAAATTCAAGGCCACCGCGAGGTTGATTCCCGCCATGGCGAAGCCGCAAGCGGCCATGCCGATGGACAGCCTGCGCAGGTTGAGGTCGCGGTAGGCCAGATAGGTCGACAGCCGCCGTGCCATGTATCGGCCGCCGCTGAGCGCGTCCACCGCAAAGCAGCTGGCGGCAATGCATCCCATGATGGTGGCCTTCAGCTGCACCGCAAACTCCGACTCGAAGTACCAGGAGAACCCGGCCGACAGCAGCATCATGAAGACGCCGAACAAGGCCAGCCCCCCCAGCAGGTCCAGCTTGCGCGGCGCAAAGCGGTTGATCAACCATTGAATGGGCACCAGCGACAGGCCTACTGCGGCCGTGACCAGCGCCGCGGTGCGCAAGTCGCTGGTCTTGCCGATGATGAAAAACAGCAGGCCCAGCGCGATGTCGGTGATGATGGACGGCGCGTTGCGCTTGAAGGAGCTGCCTTCAAAGACGGGCTTGCCATCCTGGCGGCTGGTCATCATGTCCTGCATCTTGCCCAGGTAAGCGTGTGGGCTGTCGTGCGATTGCCAAAGGGTTTGGTCCGCCCGAATCACCTTCAGCCCATAGGACCAGGCCGTTCGGGGCCCGACCACAAAACGCAGCGCGCCGCCCGGCCCATCCAAGGCCACCTCATGCAGCCGGTAGGGGTCCTTGAAATAGTCCTGCCGGTCGCTGACCGGGGTCGCCCCAGCGCCCGGTGGATGAACCACCAGGCGCGACCATGCCCATGAGGTTTCCAAAGCCACGGGCACCTCATGGCCATCAATCACCGGCTTGAAGCGGTACGTCCAAAGTTTCATGTACGGAATTAGACCGCGAATTGCGGCCGCAGCCACCTCACTCCCTGGCCCTGGCGGTGGCGACGCCAAGCCGGACTCCCCACGGCAATGCCCTGTGCAGGTGCAGGGAAATCAGGCAGCCCCGATGCAGCCTGGCGCCGATCAGTTGACAGTGCCGGCACCGACAACTTCGACAGGCCCTCACCATGGTTCCATCAACACTGTGCCGCGCAACGGTTGGTTTGGCGCTGGGCTTGACCGTTTTGGCTGCCGCAGCACCCGCCCAGGCCATCGAGCAACCCCGATACCGCGTGGAGCGGGTGCTGGAGCCCGACAGCATCGAGGTGCGCCGCTATGAGCCCTACATCGTGGCCGAGGTGGTGGTTCCGGGGCCTGCTGAGCAGGCGGGCAACCAGGGCTTTTCCTACCTGGGTGGCTACATTTTTGGCCGCAACAAAGGGGAGCGCAAGATCGCCATGACCGCCCCGGTGGTGCAAACACCGCAGCCCGTCAAGATTGCCATGACCGCGCCCGTGGCACAGATGCCGGCTGAAGGGGGCCAGGGCTTTGCCGTGCAGTTCATGATGCCCTCGTCCTTCACGATGGAGACGCTGCCTGAGCCCCTGGACCCCCGCGTGAAGCTCAAGCCCGTGGGTGAGCAGCGCGTGGTGGCCATCACCTACTCGGGCACCTGGTCACAGGCCAACTACGACGAGCACCTGGCCAAGCTTCGCAGCGCGGCCCGGGCCGCAGGCCTGTCCACCGAAGGCGAACCGGTCTATGCCCGCTACAACGGCCCGTGGGTGCCCTGGTTCATGCGCAAGAACGAGATCTGGTTGGCGATCCCCTAACTTCGGTTTATTGGGAGTTTTTCTCCCAATGGAGCATGTCTTTACATACATGCGTCACGGCTACATTCGGCCGGTCTTTTTTTGGCAGGCCCGACAGGCCTGGTTCTAAATGGATGCTGTCTCGTCCTCGGGCTTGGCCCGCACCGAAACCGACGCGGGCTCTGAGCCGCTGAGCGCCCTGCCGAGCCCGTGGAGTGCTGCGTACGGGTCCGCAGGTATCCGCGCGGAACTGCCGCCGTTGCGCCACCGCCATCTGGGCGAGTGGATACGGGAGCGCTGCCGAACCTTCGCGCAGATGGACCCTCGGCGCGCGGCCTTCCATTGCGTCATGCCCAACGGCATGAACGGCAGCCTGAGCTTTGAGCAAGTCGACCAGGCCTCCGACGCCTTTGCAGCCTACCTGCGCAAGGACCTGGGGCTTCAACGCGGCGACCGTGTGGCGGTGCAGTTGCCCAACAGCTTGGGCTACCCCGTGGCCGCGTTTGGCGTCTTCAAGGCGGGCTGCGTGCTGGTCAACACCAATCCGCTGTACACCGAGCGGGAGATGGTCCACCAGTTCAACGATGCGCAGGTCAAGGCCCTGGTGGTGGTGGACCTGTTCGCCGACAAGCTGCCGGCGGTGCTGCAGCAAACGGCCATCCAGCATGTCGTGGTGGCCGATGTCACGGCCTTTTTCCCGGCGGTACCGCGCGCCTTGGTTCGGGCCGTGCAAAAGGTGTGGAGCCGAACCCTGCCTCCGGTGCGGGTCCCCCATCAGCGGCTGGCCGCAGCCTTGGAACAGGGGCGGCAAGCTTTGGCTCGCGACCCCGGGCTTTTGGACCTGAGCGACCTGGGGCCTGAGGACTTGGCGGTTCTCCAGTACACCGGCGGCACCACCGGTGTCAGCAAGGGCGCGATGCTCACCCACGCCAATTTGCTGCACAACGTACAGCAGATGCTGGCCATGGGCGGTGCCTTCATGGAAGAGGGCCGCGAGTGCGTGTTGACCGCTCTGCCCCTGTACCACGTGTTTGCCTTCACGGCCAACCTGCTGGGCTTCCTGAGCATCGGCGCTCGCAACGTGTTGGTGCCCAGCCCGCGTCCGGTGCAGAACCTGCAAAGGGCCATTGAGAACAACCCCATCACCTGGATCACAGGCGTCAACACGCTCTACAACGCCTTGCTCAACGAGGAGTGGTTCTTGGCCTACCCGCCCCCGCACCTGAAGGCGGCGATCGCGGGCGGCACAGCGCTGCATGCTGCCGTGGCGCAGCGCTGGCGTGAGGTCACGGGTGCACCCATTGCCGAAGGCTATGGCCTGACCGAAACCTCCCCGGTTGTCAGCTTCAATCCACTGTCGGGCCCCGCACGCAGCGCTGGCATCGGCATACCCGTGCCCGGTACGGCTGTGCGGCTCGTGGGTGAAGACGGCATGCCCGTGGGCTTTGGTGAGCCCGGCGAGATTCAGGTTCGTGGGCCACAGGTGATGCAGGGCTATTGGAACCAGCCGGCCGAAACGAGCCGCGTGTTCGACGGGGCCTGGCTGCGAACAGGGGATGTGGCCGTCATGGAGCCCGATGGATTCATGCGCATCGTGGACCGCAAGAAGGACATGATTCTGGTCAGTGGATTCAACGTCTACCCCAACGAGGTGGAAGACGTGATTGCCCAAATGCCCAGCGTGCTGGAGGTGGCCGTGATTGGGGTGCCCGATGGTGCTGCGGGCGAGGCGGTGCAGGCCTATGTGGTGCCCAACCCTGGCCACGAGGCTGAGCTCACCGAGGCGGCCGTGGTCGCCTATTGCCGCTCCAACATGACCAGCTACAAGGTGCCGCGCCGGGTGTTGGTGCGCACCGAGCTGCCCAAGACACCGATCGGCAAGGTGTTACGGCGCGAACTGCGTGATGAAGCCCTTCAGTCGGGTGCGGGCCGCTGAGGCCACAGGAGTCTATCGATGGTCACCGAATTCGAAACCAAGCTGCTGGGCGTGATGATGATGGTCATCATGCTGGGGATGGGGGCGTCGCTCACCTGGCGTGACTTCTTGATCGCCTTTCGCAAACCCAAGGGCGTGATCGTGGGCCTGATCTGCCAGTACGGCATCATGCCGGCGCTGGGGTTCCTGCTGGCCCAGGCCTTGGGCCTTCCGCCGGCCATTGCCATGGGCTTGATCCTCATGGGGTGCATGCCGGGCGGCACCACGTCCAACATCTTCACCTACTTCAGCAAGGGTGCGCTGGCACTGTCCATCATGATGACCAGCGCGTCCACCTTGGTGGCGCTGGGCATGGTGCCGGCCACCTTGGCCTTCTATTCAGGGTTGGGGGGCTACAGCGGCGACTACACGATCCCTGCTTCGAACGTGGCGCAGGTGCTGGTGGTGCTGCTGGTGCCCACCATCATCGGCATGGTGCTGCGCAAGGCCAACCCGAACGTGGGTGCCACGCTGGAACTGTTGGGCGGTCTGCTGGGCGTGTTCGTCATCCTGTTTTTGATCGTGACCTGGATTCCACGCAACTACCAGTTGCTGCTGGACACCTCGGCATCCGTGTATGCGGGGGCCATCGGCCTGGGCCTGGTGGGCATGCTGTTGGGCTATGGTCTGGCCCGCTTGCTCAAACAGGACGCCAACCGCAGCCGCACGATCAGCCTGGAAACCGGCATTCAGAACGGGCCCTTGGCGGTGCTGATCGTGACGCTCAGCATCACCGGCCCGCAGCAGCAAGAAGTGCTGTTGATCCCAGTGCTGTACTCGCTGTTCATTGTGGTGAACTCCAGTCTCGTGACGGTGTGGTTCCGTCGCTTGGCTGACCGCGAAGCGGCCGCGCGAGACCGGGCGAAAGTAGGGGCGGTGGCGGCCGTGAATTGAGATTCGACGTGGCGTACGCTTGACCTGTGCTAGAGCTTCATCTGCGCGGGCAGCCACGTCACCAGCTCCGGCACGAACCAGATCATCAGCACCGCACCGACCATCAGGAAGAACATCGGCAAGGAAACCCGAGCAAGGTAGGGCAGCTGATGGCCCGTCATGCCTTGCAGCACGAACAGGTTGAAGCCCACGGGCGGGGTGATCTGGGCCATCTCGACGACCAGCACCACGAAGATGCCGAACCAAATGGGGTCGATGCCCGCCTTGATCACGGTGGGCATCAAGACGCCCATGGTCAGCACCACCATGGAGATGCCATCCAGGAAGCACCCGAGGACGATGAAGAAGGCCATCAGGGCCAGCATCAGCATGAAGGGTGTCAGCCCCAGCGAACTGATCCACTCGGCCAGGTGGCGCGGCAGGCCGATGTAGCCCATGGACAGGGTCAGGAACGAGGCGCCGGCCAGGATCAACGCGATCATGCAGTACAGCCGCGTAGCGCCCATCAGGGAGTCTCGGAAGATGGCCCAGCTCATCGAACCCTGTGCACTGGAGAGCACCAAAGCGCCCAGTACGCCCACCGCGGCGGCCTCCGTGGCCGTGGCAATGCCCGTATAGATCGAGCCCAAAACCGCCACGATCAGGAGCACCACCGGGATCAGGCTGCTGGACTCCCGAAGCTTGGCCATCAATCCCATGGGGGGGTCACGCGGCGGAATCTGGTCGGGGTGCCGCAGTGCCCACAGCGCGATGTAGCCTGAGAACAGCAGGGCCAACAGGATGCCCGGGATGACGCCGGCGATGAAGAGCTTGGCAATGGACACATCGGCGGCCACGCCGTACACGATCATGATGATGGACGGCGGGATTAACAGGCCCAGGGTGCCCGATCCGGCCAGGGTTCCGATCACCTGATCTTGGGGGTAGCCGCGCCTTTGCAGCTCTGGCAGGGTCATCTTCCCGATGGTGGCGCAGGTGGCCGCACTGGAGCCGGACACGGCCGCAAAGATGGCGCACCCCACCACGTTGGTGTGCAGCAGGCGGCCGGGCAGGGCCTGCATCCAAGGTGCCAGTCCCCTGAACATGTCCTGGCTCAGACGGGTGCGAAACAGAATCTCGCCCATCCACACAAACAAGGGCAGGGCCGTCAGGGTCCAGCTCGATGACGAGCCCCAGATCGTGACGGCCATGGCGTCACCGGCGGGCCGTGAGGACATCAGCTGCATTCCAATCCAAGCCACACCCGACAGGGTCAGCCCGATCCAAACCCCCGATCCCAGGATCAGAAACAGACTGCCGATCAGCAGCACGGCGATGGTGAGGTCGTTCATGGCGCTGCCCTCATTCGTTGCGCAAGGCTTCGGCCGTGATGGGCTCGCGGCGCCGGCCCCGGAGCTCCAAGACCCACTCGTCCAGCATGGCCAAGGCAAACACCACCGAACCCAATGCCATGGCCAGTTGCGGAATCCACAGCGGTGTGGCGTCGTTGCCGGTGGAGATGTCGTGGAACAGGTGCGACTGCCAGGCCAGGCGAACGCTGTAGAAGGCCAGCAGGCCTGACAGCAGTACGCCGGCGCACAAGCTCCAGATTTCCAAGGCACGGCGGGCCGCCGGCGGCAGCGCCTGCAACACCAGCGTCACTCGAATGTGTTCACCACGCTTGAGCGTGTGGGCCAGGGCCAGGAACGCCGAGCCCGCCATGAGGTAGCCGGCGTAGGCATCCGTGCCCCGAACATGAAAGCCCACCTCGCGGCTGACGATCGACAGCAACACCATGCACAGCAGCCCCACCATGAAGGCTGCCGCCAGCCACGCCGTGGCGTCAAACAGGGTGTCCAGCAGGCGCCGCATCAGGGCTTGTTGTAGGCGTCAACCAGGGCCTTGCCTTCGGCGCCTGCCTTGTCCATCCACTCCTTGAGCAGCGTGTCGCCCACCCGCTTGAGATCGGCTTTCAACTGTGCCGAGGGCGGTGTGACGGTCATGCCGTTTTGGCGCAGCACTTCGAGCGTGCTGGTGTTGACCTTGCGGGACTCCGCCCACCCGCGGACCTCTGCATCGGCGGCGGCCTTCATGACCGCGTCCTGCGTAGCCTTGTCCAGGGCCTCGAAGGCCTTGCGGTTGGCAATAACGGCGTTCTTGGGCAGCCAGGCCTGCACGTCGTAGTAGAACTTCAGGTGCTCGAAAAGTTTGCTGTCCACGCCGGTGGCGCCAGAGGTCATGGTGGACTCCACCACGCCCGTGGCCAAGGCCTGCGACAACTCGGCTGCCTGCACCGTCACAGGCTGGGCGCCCACCAGCTCTGCAATGCGCGATGTGGACGGACTGTAGGCGCGCCACTTGATGCCCTTGAGGTCGGCCGCGCTGTTCAGCGGCTTCTTGCTGTAGATGCCCTGAGGAGGCCAGGCCACCGAGTACAGCAGCATCATGCCTTGCTCGGCCAGCTTCTTCTCCAACAGCGGCTTCTGCGCGCGGTACAGCTTCATGCCCTCTTCGTAGCTGTCGGCCAAGAAGGGCAGGCCATCAGCGCCGAACGGCTGCCATTCGTTTTGGAAGTTCACGAGCAGGATCTCGCCGGCCTGCGCCTGGCCTCCCTGCACCGCGCGCTTGATCTCCGGAGCCTTGAAGAGAGAGGCATTTGCATGCACCGTGATCTTGAGCTTGCCTGCGCTGAGCCGGTCCACGTCGGCGGCGAAGGTGTTCAGGTTTACCGAGTGAAAGTTGGTGGCCGGGTAGGCGGCGGGAAGGTCCCACTTGGTTTGGGCCGTTACAGGAAGGGCCAGGGACAAGGCACCGGTGGTCAGGACAGCGGTGAAAACGCGACGAAGCATGGAAGGCTCCTGAAGGTGGTCGGAAAGCCGTAATGTAGGAAGCGGGCCTGGGCTTGGACACCAAGGGTTTCCCGAGGGGGCGGGCCCGCGACCCTACACTTGATCCATGAGCTGGGAGTTCTGGATCGACCGAGGCGGCACCTTTACCGACATCGTGGCGCGGCGCCCCGATGGGCAACTGGTGACCCACAAGTTGTTGTCTGAAAACCCGGAGCGCTACCGCGATGCGGCCGTGGCGGGTATCCGCCACTTGCTGGGGCTGCAACCCGGCCAGCCCATTTCTGCCGCGCAGGTGGCCTGCGTGAAGATGGGGACCACGGTGGCCACCAATGCTCTGCTGGAGCGCAAGGGTGAGCCCACGTTGCTGGTGACCACCCTGGGCTTTCGCGACGCGCTGCGCATTGCCTACCAGAACCGTCCGCGTCTGTTCGACCGCCACATCGTGCTGCCTGAACTGCTGTACGAGCGGGTCATAGAAGCCCAGGAGCGGGTGGGCGCGCACGGGGACGTGGTGCAGCCGCTGGATGAGGCGCATCTCAGAGAGCGCCTGTGGGCTGCGTTCGACGCTGGACTGCGCAGTGTGGCCATCGTGTTCCTGCACGGCTACCGCTACACCGCACACGAGCAGGCCGCGGCGCGCTTGGCCCGGGAGGTGGGCTTTACCCAGGTCAGCACCTCACATGAAACCAGCCCACTGATGAAGTTCGTCAGCCGAGGTGACACCACGGTGGTGGACGCCTACCTGTCGCCCATCCTGCGCCGCTATGTGGACCAGGTGGCGGCCGAGATGCCTGACGTGCCGCTGTACTTCATGCAGTCCTCTGGCGGACTCACCGACGCCCACCGGTTTCAAGGGAAGGACGCCATCCTGTCAGGCCCAGCCGGCGGGATCGTGGGCATGGCTCGAACGGCTGAGATGGCCTTCGCCGAGGAAGCCCAGGCGGGATCGCTGCGGGTGATTGGGTTTGACATGGGCGGCACCTCGACGGATGTGTCGCACTATGCGGGCGAGTTCGAGCGCGAGTTCGAGACGCAGGTGGCCGGGGTGCGCATGCGTGCACCGATGATGAGCATCCACACCGTCGCCGCCGGTGGCGGCTCGATCCTGCAGTTCGATGGCGCGCGCTTTCGTGTGGGGCCGCAGAGTGCCGGGGCCAACCCCGGCCCCGCCTGTTACCGCCGGGGCGGCCCACTGGCCGTCACCGATGCCAACGTCCTGCTGGGCAAGATCCAGCCCCAATGGTTCCCACGCGTGTTTGGCCCCCATGGCGACGAGCCCTTGAGCCAAGAGGCCGCCGCCGCCGGCTTTGCAGCACTGGCCCAGCAAACGGGGCGATCGGCTGAACAGGTGGCCGATGGATTTATCCGCATTGCCGTGCAACAGATGGCCAACGCCATCAAGAAGATCTCAGTGGCGCGCGGCTACGACGTGACCCGCTACACCCTGCAATGCTTCGGCGGCGCCGGAGGTCAGCATGCTTGTCTGGTGGCCGATGCCTTGGGGATGACGCGGGTGCTGGTGCATCCCATGGCGGGGGTGCTGAGTGCTTATGGCATGGGACTGGCCGACCAATCCCGCCTGCGGGAACAGGCTGTTGAGTGGCCGCTGAGCGCGCAGACACTGCCGTTGATCGAGCAGCAGCTCGAGGCGCTGGCGGTGGAGGTGCGGGGGGACCTGCAGTCCTCGGCGGTGGTGGCCGGTTCGGTGGTGGTCCACCGTCGCGTGCATGTGCGCTACGAGGGTACCGATGCGGCCCTGGTGGTACCCCTGGACACTGTGGAGGGCATCACCCGCGCCTTTGAGGCGGCCTACCGGCGGCGTTATGCCTTTCTGATGGAGGGCAAGCGGCTGATGGTGGAGGCGGTTTCGGTCGAAGCGGTGTTGGCTGGCGATACGCCACGGGAGCCCTTGGTGCCCTTGCAAGCCGAGCGTGCTGTACCGCGGCGCGAAACGGTGCGGGTCTACAGCGACGGCCGTTGGCATGAAGCCGCGCTCGTGGTGCGGCAGGACCTGCAGCCCGGGGACCGCATCGACGGGCCGGCCATCATCGCCGAGCAAAACGCCACCACCGTCGTCGAGCCCGACTGGCAAGCGGTGCTGACCGCACGCGACCACCTGGTTTTGAGCCGCCGCACCCCGCGCGAGCAGCGCTTTGCTGCCGGCACGCAGGCCGATCCGGTGCTGCTGGAGGTGTTCAACAACCTGTTCATGAACATCGCCGAGCAGATGGGCCTGCAACTGCAGAACACGGCTTACTCGGTCAACATCAAGGAGCGCCTGGACTTCTCCTGTGCCTTGTTCGACGGCCAAGGCCAGCTGATCGCCAATGCGCCGCACATGCCCGTCCACCTGGGCTCCATGGGTGAGAGCATCCAGACCGTCATCCGTGAGAATGCGGGGCGCATGCGTCGGGGCGATGTGTTCGTGCTCAACGACCCGTATCACGGCGGCACGCACCTGCCAGACGTCACGGTCATCACGCCGGTTTTTCTGGAGGCGCCACCGCTGGCATCCGCCTCCGCCGCTGACCCACATGCCGCGCCCTTCGAGACGCCGCTGTTCTACGTGGGTTCGCGCGGTCACCATGCCGACATTGGCGGCCTGACCCCCGGCTCCATGCCGCCGTTTTCCACCCGCATTGAGGAAGAGGGCGTGCAGATCCGCAACTTCCTGCTGGTCCAAGGAGACGGGCGGGGCAACGGACAGCTGCGCGAGGCGCAGATGCTGGCGTTGCTGCAAAGCGGCGAGTACCCCAGCCGCAATCCTCAGCAAAACCTGGCCGACCTGAAGGCGCAGATTGCCGCCAACGAAAAAGGCGTTCAGGAACTGCGGCGCATGGTCGGCCAGTTCGGGCTGGAGGTGGTACAGGCCTACATGCGACATGTGCAAGACAACGCTGAAGAGTCGGTCCGGCGCGTGATCACGCGGCTGCGCAACGGCGCCTACACCCTGCCACTGGACAACGGTGCCCAGATTCAAGTGGCGGTGCGTGTGAATGCGGCAGACCGGTGTGCAGAGATCGACTTCAGCGGCACCAGTCCACAACTGTCCAACAACTTCAACGCGCCGCGTGCGGTGTGCATGGCCGCGGTGCTGTACGTCTTTCGCACGCTGGTGGACGACGACATCCCCCTCAACGCCGGTTGTCTCAAGCCTCTGAAGGTCATCATTCCCGAAGGTTCGATGTTGAACCCGAACCCACCGGCCTCGGTGGTGGCGGGCAATGTCGAGACCTCCAGCTGCATCACCAATGCGCTGTTCGGCGCCCTGGGCGTCATGGCCGCGTCCCAGCCCACCATGAACAACTTCACCTTCGGTAACGACCGCGTGCAGTACTACGAGACCATCTCAGGCGGCAGTGGGGCCGGTGGTGTCTTCGATGACCAGGGCGCTTTGGTGGGTGGGTTTGACGGCACCAGCGTTGTGCAAACACACATGACGAACTCCCGCCTGACAGACCCGGAGGTGCTGGAGTTTCGCTTTCCGGTTCGGCTGCTGTCCTATGAAATTCGGCGCGGCTCGGGGGGCGCAGGCCAGTGGCGCGGCGGTGATGGCGGTGTGCGCCGGGTGCAGTTCCTGGAGCCGGTCACCGCTGGCATCTTGTCCAATGGCCGGGTGCATCCCGCCTTCGGGGCACAGGGTGGCCAGGCAGGCGCCACTGGCCTGAACCGCGTGCGCCGCGCGGACGGGCGGGTGGAGGCCATCGGGCACATCGGCAGCGTGCAGATGCAGCCTGGGGATGTCTTTGAGATCCACACACCGGGCGGTGGTGGCTTCGGACCGGCCGGCGGCCTCAAGCCCTGATCCCGATCAGGGTTTTCCCGCTACAATCTTTTGATGCTCCCGATTTCGCTTCAACCGATGCTCGCCCTGGCCCACCCGGCTGGCGTGGCCTCGCGTTCGCGCACGGGCCTCACGACCACGACCAAGACCAAGATCACCACGGGCTGATCGGCTCCGGTTCGTCGTGCGCCCTCCCGGCCAGACGAGCCGGGCAGACAGCCAGACCAGTTTCTGACTGCATACAAGAAAGGGCGGACAACATGAGCAAGCGGGTAGGCCTCGTCGGATGGCGCGGCATGGTGGGATCGGTTCTGATGGACCGCATGCGGGCCGAGCAGGACTTCGACCTGATCGAGCCGATCTTCTACTCCACCTCCAGTGCGGGCGGCCGCGCTCCGGCCATGGCCAAGCAGCACACCACGCTCTTGGACGCCCATGACCCGGCACAGCTGGCCCAGTGCGACATCATCATCACCTGCCAAGGCGGCGACTACACCAAGGACGTGTTCCCGCGCCTGCGGGCCAGTGGCTGGAACGGCCATTGGATTGATGCGGCTTCGGCGCTGCGCATGGAGTCTGACGCCGTCGTCATCCTGGACCCGGTGAACGACGGCCTGATCCAGCGCAAGCTGGCCGCGGGTGGACGCAACTGGATCGGCGGCAACTGCACCAACTCAATCCTGTTGATGGGCTTGTCGGGCCTGTTCAAAGCGGGGCTGGTGGAGTGGGTCAGTTCCATGACCTACCAGGCGGCCTCAGGTGGCGGCGCCAACCACATGCGCGAGCTGCTCAAAGGTATGGGTGTGTGCCACGCGGCCGCGGGTGCCGACCTGGAAAACCCCGCCACGGCCATCTTGGACATCGACCGCCGTGTGGCCCAAGCCATCCGTGAGGACGTGCCCACCGAGTTCTTCGGCGCGCCCCTGGCCGGTGGCCTGATCCCCTGGATCGACGCGCAGCTCGACAACGGCCAATCCAAGGAAGAGTGGAAGGGCCAGGCCGAGGTCAACAAGATTTTGGGCACCGAGCAAACCATTCCCGTGGACGGTCTGTGCGTGCGCATTGGCGCCATGCGCTGCCACAGCCTGGCCTTGACCCTCAAGCTCAAGCAAGACCTGCCCCTTGAGCAGATTGAAGGCCTGATCAAGGGCGGCAACCCCTGGGTCAAGTGGGTGCCCAATGAGCGGGCCATCACCGTCAAGGAATTGACCCCGGCGTCCATCACCGGTGGCTTGCAAGTGGGCGTGGGCCGGGTGCGCAAGCTCAACATGGGCCCGCAGTACCTGTCGGCCTTCGTGATCGGTGACCAGCTGCTGTGGGGCGCGGCCGAGCCGCTGCGCCGCATGCTGCGCATCCTGCTCAAGGCGTGAACGAGCCGTCCGGCGCTGCGGGCCGGATCGCCCTGGGTGTGCGCTACCGGGGAACGGCCTACCGCGGCTGGCAAAGCCAGCCGGGTGGCCAAACGGTGCAAGACCGCCTGGAGCAGGCCCTGGCGCAGTTCATCGGGCTGTCCGAGCCCATTCGCACCCTCTGCGCTGGCCGCACCGACACCGGCGTGCACGGCCTGAACCAGGTGGTGCACCTGGACGCGCCGGTGGTGCGCGAGCCTTTTTCCTGGGTTCGGGGCACCAACCGCTATTTGCCGCCTGACATCGCGCTGCAGTGGTGCACGCCTGTTCCGGCCACCTTTCATGCACGTAACAGCGCCATTGGGCGGCGCTACCGCTACCGGCTGCTGCAGTCCCCGGTGCGGCCTTCACTCGAAGCGGGCCTGGTGGGCTGGACCTTCATGGACTTGGATGGCCAGGCCATGCGCGAAGCGGCGGCCCACCTGATCGGCGAGCACGACTTCAGTTCGTTTCGTGCAGCCGAATGCCAAGCCGCCACGCCGGTGAAGACCTTGCGCGACATCACGATCCGCCAGCACGGCCCCGTTTGGGACTTTGACTTCGAAGCCTCGGCCTTCTTGCACCACATGGTGCGCAACATCATGGGCTGTTTGGTCTTTGTGGGGCAGGGCAGGCGGCCCTCAGCGTGGATGGCCGAGGTGCTCGACGCCCGATCACGCGAGGCCGCGGCACCCACCTTCGCCGCCGATGGCCTGTACTTCGTCGGCCCGCGCTACGAAGACCACTGGGGCTTGCCAGCGGGCGCTACAACCAGCCTGCCCGTCTGAAGCGCCAGAACAACACGCCGCCGCTCAGGGCGATGATGCCCAGGGCCATGGGATAGCCCCAAGGCCAGTGCAGTTCGGGCATGTACTCAAAGTTCATGCCCCAAATGCCGGCCAGCGCGGTGGACACGGCAAAGATCGCGGCCCAGGCCGCCAAGCGCTTGGTGACCTCGGACTCTTCAATCGTCACCATGGACAGGTTGACCTGGATCGCGGTGGCGATGGTTTCACGGATGCCGTCCAGCGCGGTGTTGATGCGCACCAGGTGGTCGTGCACATCACGAAAATACTCCTGGCTTTGCTGGCACACGGTGGGCACACGGCCGCCGTGCAGCTTGCCCGCCACCTCCAGCAGGGGCGCCACCGCATGGCGCACCACCGCCGCACGCTGCTTGAGGGTGTACAGGCGCTCGATGTGGCTGCGGGCCTGTCCGCGATCGAAGATGCGGGCCTCAATGGCCTCCAGTTCGGTTTCCAGGCGCTCAATGAGCGGAAAGTAGCGGTCCACCACCTCGTCCATCAGGGCATAGAGCACGAAACCGGCGCCACGCTTGAGGTGTTCAGGCTCACGCTCACAGCGCGCCCGCACGCCCAAAAACCCGGGCTCGCTTTGGCGCCGAGAGGACAAGACAAAGTTCTCCCCGACGAACACGGCCACTTCGCCAAGCCGCCAGGGGTCTTCGTCGTTGAGGCTGTTGGGTCCAGGGGAGGGCGGCGGATCACTGGCCAGGGCGGGCATCTTCATCACCACGAACAAGGTGTCGCCATATTCCTCCACCTTGGGCCTTTGGTGTCCGTTCAGGGCGTCTTCCAGGGCCAGCTCATGCAGGTCGAATTCGCTTTGCATCTGCCTCAATTCCGCCTCGCTGGCGTCCTTGAGGGCCACCCACACAAAGCAGCCGGGCTTGTGCAGCCACTGATCGATGTCGTCGGTGGGAATGTCGGAGAGCTTGTGGCCCTCTCCGTAGGCCACGCAGTTGATCAGCATGGGCAAGTCCTGGCTGTGATCGAGAAGCCTTGGACGAGCCTTGAACCGACCCGTGCAGGCGCTCGGCCGGCAAGGTAACACAGCAGCAAGCCACCACAGCCATGGCCGGGCGACAATGCCGGGATGACTCGGCGTACCCTGATCAAGATCTGTGGCCTGACGCGGGCGGCCGATGTGCAAGCAGCGGTGCAGGCCGGGGTGGACTATCTCGGCTTCGTGCATTACCCGCCCAGCCCCCGCCATGTGGCCCTGGAGCAAGCTGCGGCCTTGGCCCAGGGCTTGCCCGAGTCGGTGACGCCGGTGCTCTTGTTCGTGAACCCCGAGCCCAGCACGGTGCAGCACGGCCTGGACCTGCTGCCGCGGGCCGTGGTTCAGTTTCACGGGGATGAAACCCCCCAGCTGTGTGAACAGGCACTGGCCCATCGGCCCCGCCCCTACTGGCGGGCCGCGCGCATGCGCCCAGGCTTCGACTTGTTAAACTTCGCCTTTAAATTTCAGCAGGCGCAGGCCATCCTGCTCGACGCCCATGTCGAGGGTTATGGCGGTGCCGGAAAGTCCTTCGATTGGTCGCTCATCCCCGCCGGCGTTCCCGCTCGGCTCGTTTTGTCTGGTGGGTTGAATCCTGCCAATGTGACCGATGGCATCCATCGCGTGCGGCCTTGGGCCGTTGACGTGAGCTCGGGCGTGGAGGCTGGCAAAGGCCTCAAGGACCCCGAATTGATCCGCGACTTTTGTGAGGCGGTCCGCCAGGCGGACCGAACCCTTCCATGCTGAACTACGCACAACCCGATGCCCGGGGCCACTTTGGCCCCTACGGCGGCACCTTCGTGGCCGAGACCCTCATCCATGCCTTGGATGAACTCAAGACGGCCTATGCCCGCTATCAGCACGACCCTGAATTCCTGGCCGAGTTCAGGCGCGAGTTGAAACACTTCGTGGGCCGGCCCAGCCCGATTTACCACGCCGACCGGCTCAGCCGCGAACTCGGTGGCGCGCAGATCTACCTCAAGCGCGAGGACCTCAACCACACCGGCGCTCACAAGGTGAACAACACCATCGGCCAGGCCTTGTTGGCCAAGCGCATGGGCAAGCCCCGGGTGATCGCCGAGACTGGCGCAGGCCAGCATGGCGTGGCCACCGCCACCATCTGCGCGCGCTACGGCCTGGAGTGCGTGGTGTACATGGGCAGTGAAGACGTCAAGCGCCAAAGCCCCAATGTCTACCGCATGAAGCTGTTGGGCGCCACCGTGGTGCCGGTGGAGTCGGGCAGCAAGACGCTCAAAGACGCGCTCAACGAAGCCCTGCGCGATTGGGTGACGAATGTGGAGAACACCTTCTACATCATCGGCACCGTTGCCGGGCCTCACCCCTATCCCATGTTGGTGCGCGACTTCCAAAGCGTGATCGGCGAGGAGTGCCTGGTGCAGATGCCCGAGATGACCGGACGCCAGCCCGATGCGGTCTTGGCCTGCGTGGGCGGGGGCAGCAACGCCATGGGTATCTTCTATCCGTACATCAAGGAAGCCGGCACCCGCTTGATCGGGGTGGAAGCGGCAGGCCATGGCCTGGACAGCGGTAAACACTCGGCCTCGCTGCAGCGCGGACAGCCCGGCGTCTTGCACGGCAACCGCACCTATTTGCTGCAAGACGAAGCTGGCCAGGTGACCGAGACCCATTCGATCTCGGCGGGTCTGGATTACCCCGGCGTGGGGCCCGAGCACGCCTACCTCAAGGACATCGGCCGTGCCGAGTACGTGGGCATCACCGACGACGAGGCCATGGTGGCCTTCCACCGGCTGTGCCGCACCGAGGGCATCATCCCGGCACTGGAAAGCAGCCATGCCTTGGCCTACGCCATGAAGCTGGCCCCCACCATGCGCCCGGACCAAACCCTCTTGGTCAACCTCTCGGGCCGTGGCGACAAAGACATCGGAACCGTGGCCGACTTGAGCGGCGCGGACTTCTATTGCCGGCCTTCTTGCCGGGGCCAGACGGTCAAGACAGGCGGGACACAGGTGGTGAGCCTACCGGAGGTCACGCGATGAGCCGTATTCAACCCACCTTCGAAACGCTGGCGGCCACTGGGCGCAAGGCTTTGATTCCCTTTGTGACGGCGGGCGACCCCTACCCCGACGCCACCGTGGACATCATGCTGGCCATGGCCCGCGCGGGCGCCGATGTGATCGAGCTGGGCGTTCCGTTTTCCGATCCCATGGCCGATGGCCCGGTGATCCAGAAGGCGGCTGAGCGGGCCTTGGCGCAGGGCATCGACCTGGCCCGGGTGTTGGAGATGGTGCGCGGCTTTCGGGTGCACGATGGTCGCACCCCCGTGGTGCTCATGGGCTACGCCAACCCCATCGAACGCTATGACATCAAGCGCGGGCCCGGCGCCTTTGTGCGCGATGCCCAAGCCGCTGGCGTGGACGGTGTGCTGGTGGTGGACTACCCGCCCGAAGAAGTGGAAGCCTTCTCCGCCGCGCTCAAGGCGGCGTCCATCGACCTGATCTTCCTCTTGGCCCCCACGTCGACCGAGGCCCGGATGGCCTCGGTCGGTCGGCTGGCCAGCGGCTACGTCTACTACGTGTCGCTCAAGGGGGTCACCGGTGCCGGTCACTTGGACACCGAAGCCGTGGCCCAGGCCATTCCGCGCATTCGGCGCCATGTCAGCATCCCGGTGGGGGTGGGCTTTGGCATCCGCGATGCACAAACGGCGCAGGCCGTCGGCCGGCACTCGGATGCGGTGGTGATCGGCTCGCGCCTGGTGCAGATCCTCGAAGCCCAGCCCCGTGATAAGGTGGCGGCTTCGGCCGGTGCGTTCATCGCCGAAATCCGCGGCGCCTTGGACGCTCTGTCTGAATCCCGGCCCGCGCCCCAACCAGGAGCTGTTGCATGAGCTGGTTTGAGAAGCTGCTGCCGCCCAAGATTCAACCCACCGATCCCGCCGAACGCCGCTCGGTACCCGAGGGCCTGTGGGTCAAGTGCCCGTCATGCGAAACCGTGCTCTACAGCACCGACCTTCGCGAAAACGTCAACGTGTGCCCCAAATGCGGGCACCACCACCGCATCGGTGCGCGCGCACGGCTGGACGCCTTCCTGGACGCCGAGGGCCGTTACGAAGTGGGCCAGGAAGTGATGCCGGTGGACGCGCTGAAGTTCAAGGACAGCCGCAAGTACCCCGAGCGTCTGAAGGAAGCCCTGGAGAACACCGGCGAGACCGATGCCTTGGTGGTCATGGGCGGCTCGGTCATGAGCGTGCCGCTCGTGGCGGCCTGCTTTGAGTTTGACTTCATGGGCGGCTCGATGGGCTCGGTGGTGGGCGAGCGCTTTGTGCGCGGCGTGGAGTCGGCCATTGAGCAAAAGGTGCCCTTTGTGTGCTTCACCGCCACCGGCGGCGCCCGCATGCAGGAGGGCTTGTTGAGCCTGATGCAGATGGCCAAGTGCAACTCGGCGCTCACCCTGTTGGCCAAGGCCAAGCTGCCCTACATCAGCGTGCTCACCGACCCCACGATGGGCGGCGTTTCCGCCGGCTTTGCCTTCATGGGCGATGTGGTGGTGGCCGAGCCCAATGCGCTCATTGGCTTTGCCGGCCCGCGTGTGATTGAAAACACCGTGCGCGAGAAGCTGCCCGAGGGATTCCAGCGCGCCGAGTTCTTGCTCAGCAAGGGCGCGGTGGACATGATCGTCGACCGGCGCGAACTGCGTTTGAAAGTGGCGCGCTTGTTGGCCATGTTGCAGCGCCAAAGCGCCGACGCGGTGGCATGACGACGGCCGATCCCAACAGCCGCCTCCACCCCGCCGCGGCGCCTGAAGTGGGCGCCGCGGGTGTTTTGGGATCGCCTGGCCCCAACGCGAGCCTGGCCGAATGGCTGGCCCATGTGGAGCGGCTGCACCCGGTGGGCATCGACATGACGCTGTCGCGCACCCGGGAAGTGGCACAGCGGCTGGGCCTGCGTTTTGAGGTGCCGGTCGTGATGGTGGCTGGCACCAACGGCAAAGGCTCCACCTGCGCCATGCTGGAGGCGATTGCCCTTCGTGCGGGCTACCGGGTGGGCCTCTACAGCAAGCCACACCTGGTGCACTTCGAGGAGCGTTGCCGGCTGCAGGGCCAGATGGTGGACCCCGGCGCGCTGTTGCCGCACTTTCAGGCGGTTGAGGCCGCGCGCGGCAAGACCACGCTGACCTACTTTGAGTTCACCACGCTGGCCATCATGCGGCTGCTGTCGCAGGCACCGCTGGACTTGGTCATTCTGGAAGTGGGCCTGGGCGGGCGGCTGGACGCGGTGAACATCATCGATGCCGATGTCAGCATCATCACCAGTATCGACCTCGACCACACCGAGTACCTGGGCCCCGACCGCGACAGCATCGGCCGCGAAAAGGCCCACATCATGCGCCCTGGCCACGCCGCCGTCGTCAGCGACCCGGTGCCGCCGGCCTCGGTCGTCGACCATGCGCAGGCGGTGGGCGCGGACCTCTGGCTGGCAGGACGGGACTTTGCCCATGCGGGTGACCGCCAGCAGTGGCAGTGGAAGGGCCGCAGCCGGCGCTACCACGCCTTGTCCTATCCCGCCCTGCGGGGCGCCAACCAGCTGATCAACGCAGCTGGCGTGTTGGCGGCCTTTGAAGCCCTGTCCGATCGCTTGCCCATCAGCGCACAGGCTGTGCGCGAGGGGCTGGCCCTGGTTGAGCTGCCCGGTCGCTTCCAGATCGTGCCGGGTCAGCCGGTGCTGGTGCTGGACGTGGCCCACAACCCCCATGCCGTGGCCACCTTGGCGGTCAACCTTGACCAGATGGGCTTTTACCCGCGAACCTTTGCGGTGTTTGGCGCCATGCGCGACAAGGACCTGGCGCAGGTGGTGCGTCCGCTGCTGCCCCTGGTCACACAGTGGCATGTCTGCGGCCTGCCCACGCCGCGTGCGGCCACGGCCGAGGAGTTGCAGCAGGTGCTGCAGGGCGCTGTGGTGATGCGACACGACAACCCCCAACAGGCCCTGCAGGCCGCCCTGGCTGCCGCAGACCCCGCAGATAGAATCCTGGTGTTTGGATCCTTCTGGACCGTGGGGGGCGTGACCGCCCAGGGCCTGCCCCGATTGGGGTCGGCTCACGGCCGCTAGCGTGAGCACCGCCTGGCCGGTGTACGGCGGCTTCGCAGCCCAGCTGGAATCCGCCCTGTTGCGCATGACTGGCCTGCCGGTAGCGGCCGACCGACCTACAAGATGGCCCTCCTGAAATTCCTGCGTCGCCCCGGAACCGCCACGGATGCCGCCTCCGCGGGGGGGGCGACCGCCACCGGGGTGGCTGGCTCCTCCGCAGCCCTGGCGGTTCAGGCTGCACGGGACCAGGCGCGCCGCCGCCTGCTTGGGGCCGTCGTGCTCCTGGGCATCGGCATCATCGGTTTCCCGCTGGTGTTCCAAACCCAGCCCCGCCCGCTGCCGGTGGACATCCCCATCGACATTCCCAATCGCGAGCAGGCGCCCCCGCTGGGCAGTGCGGGCTCTGCGGCCACGCAGGGTGCGGGAGGGGCCACCTCAACGCCGGTCGCCAAGGTGCCCCCGTCGTCTGCGGCTGCGGCCGTGCAGCAGCCCCCGGTCGAGCCGGCCAGCCCACCAAGCGCCACCGCCGTGGTTGCTGCCACACCCAGCCCACCGGCCCCGGTGGAAGTCGAGGTGCTGCCGCCCAGCAAGGGTGACCGTGCCAAGGACAGCGGTACAGACCCCATCGCAGGCAGCCCCAAGGATGGCAAGAAAGACACCGCCCAACACGGCGCCAAGGATCACGCCAAAGACGCCGACAAGGACCGCGGCCGCTTCATCGTGCAGGCCGGCTCGTACACCGACCTGGATACGGTGCGCGAGGTGCGCCAGAAGTTGGAGCGCATGGGCATCAAGACCTACACGCAAGCCGCTGTGATCGAAGGCGTCACCCGGGTCCGTGTGCGCGTGGGCCCGTTCTCCAGTCGCCAGGAAGCCCAGGAGGTTCAGGCCAAGATCAAGGCAGCAGGTGTGGCAGCGTCGCTGCTGCAGCTCTGAGGCGGGCGGCCCTTCATGCAGATCTTGGACATGCCCGCGGTGGACGTGGCCATGCTGATCGTGCTGGCGGTTTCCGCCGGGGTTGGCGTGTGGCGGGGCTTCATCTACGAAGCCGCCTCCCTCTTGGGCTGGGTGGTCGCCTACGTGGGTGCCCAACGTTTTTCACCCTGGCTCATGGCGCAGTGGTCTTTGCAAGGCTACACCCCAGAGCTTGGGCGTGGCAGTGCTTTCGTGGTGTTGTTCCTGGTGATCCTGCTGGTGTGGGCCTTGGCGGCGCGGCTGCTGCGCCGTGTGGTGCATGCCACGCCCTTGCAGGTGCCGGATCGGCTGGGCGGTGCAGCCTTTGGCCTGGTGCGCGGCGTACTGATACTGCTGGTGGTGGCCACCGTCGTGGGCTGGACACCGTTGAAAGACTTGGAGGGTTGGCAGGCCTCCCAAGGGCGTGTCTGGTTGGAGCGCCTCATTGAAGGTCTGCGGCCCTATTGGCCCGATGGCCTGAGCGAGCAGGTGCAGGAACAGATCCCCGAAAAGGCACGCGACGTGCTCATCGGCAAGTAGCAAGGAGAAACGGGCATGTGCGGGATCGTGGGCGTGATGTCCCAATCAGCGGTCAACCAGCTGATTTATGACGCCTTGTTGCTGCTGCAGCACCGTGGCCAAGATGCTGCGGGCATCGTCACCATGCAGGGTGACAAGTACTTCATGCACAAGGCACGCGGCATGGTTCGCGACGTGTTTCGCACCCGCAACATGCGGGCTCTGGGCGGCAACATGGGGCTGGGTCAGGTGCGCTACCCCACCGCAGGCAATGCCTACAGCGAAGAGGAGGCACAGCCCTTCTACGTCAACGCCCCTTACGGCATCGTATTGGTCCATAACGGGAACCTGACCAATGCCACGGCGCTCAAGCGCGAGCTGTTCGACATCGACCGTCGCCACCTCAACACCGAGAGCGACACCGAGGTGCTGATCAACATCCTGGCCCACGAACTGGAGGGCGTGGCGCGTGATGTGCAGCTCACACCCGATCGGGTCTTCGAGGCCGTACGGGGTGTACACCGACGCATCAAGGGCTCCTACGCGGTGGTGGCCTTGATCGCAGGCCATGGCCTTCTGGCCTTTCGAGACCCTCATGGCATTCGTCCGCTGGTCTACGGGGTGGCGCAAACCGACCTGGGCACCGATGTGATGGTGGCCAGTGAAAGCGTGGCCCTGGACGGCAGCGGCTTCAAGCTGGTGCGGGATGTGGCGCCGGGTGAGGCCTTGTTTATCGACCTCAAGGGGCAGGTGCATGCGCAGTCCTGCGCCGAGCGCACCATGCTTCACCCCTGTGTCTTCGAATACGTGTACCTGGCGCGGCCCGACTCGGTGATCGATGGGGTGTCGGTGTACCAGGCGCGGGTGAACATGGGACAAAGCCTGGCCCAACGGGTGATTTCGATGATGCCGCCTTCCGATATCGACGTGGTGATCCCTATCCCAGAAAGCAGCCGTCCATCGGCCATGCAGTTGGCTGTGGAGTTGGGCCGTCCTTACCGCGAGGGCTTCGTGAAAAACCGTTATGTGGGCCGCACCTTCATCATGCCGGGGCAGTCCATGCGCAAGAAGAGCGTGCGCCAAAAACTCAACGCCATCACCAGCGAGTTCAAAGGCCGCAATGTGCTCCTGGTCGACGACTCCATCGTGCGCGGCACCACCAGCAAGGAAATCGTGCAGATGGCCCGTGAGGCCGGTGCGCGCAAGGTCTTCATGGCCAGTGCTGCGCCTCCCGTGCGATTCCCCAATGTGTACGGTATCGACATGCCCACGCGTGAGGAGCTCATTGCGCACGACCGCTCGGTGGAGGAGATCCGTGCCTTCATCGGTGCCGATGCCTTGATCTACCAGGACGTGGACGCCATGAAGCGTGTGGTGGGGCAACTCAACCCTCGCATCCAGGGGTTTGAGGCTTCCTGTTTCGATGGCCACTACATCACGGGCGATGTGAGCGAGAGCGATTTCGCCGCCATGGCTGCAAAGCGTCAGGCGCAGTGCGAAGAGGAAGAGGTCAGCGGCCGCGGACGCCTGGCCTTGCCCAATGCTCCAGATCGGGAGGGCCTGTCATGAACACGACCAACAAGCGCCAGGGCGCGCCTGCGCCAGGCGGTGCCGACGACGCCGCCAGCCCCTGGGGCAACACCCGGCTTCCCGCGGGCGTCGGGCTCGACACGCTGGCCGTTCGCGAGGGCCTGCCGCCGTCGCAGTGGGGCGAAAACGCCGAGGCACTGTTTCTCACCAGCAGCTTCGTACACCCCAGTGCCGAGGTGGCCGCCCGTCGATTTGCCAATGAGGAAGAGGCTTTCGTCTACACGCGCTTTTCCAATCCCACCGTCAGCATGATGGAGCGTCGCCTGGCCGCACTGGAAGGAACCGCGGCCTGCATTGGGACCTCCAGCGGCATGTCGGCCGTGATGTTGTTGGTCATGGGCCTGCTCAAGGCGGGTGACCATGTGGTGTGTTCGCGCAGCGTGTTCGGCTCCACCATCAAACTCCTGCAAGGTGAGTTCGGCAAGTTCGGTGTGCAAAGCAGCTTCGTGTCGCAAACCGATGTGGACGAGTGGAAGCGCGCCGTGCAGCCCAACACCAAGCTGCTGTTCGCCGAGACCCCGAGCAACCCCCTGACCGAGGTGTGCGACATCGCCGCCTTGGCCGACATTGCGCGCCATGCCGGCGCGTGGTTGGCGGTGGACAACTGTTTCTGCACACCCGCCTTGCAGCGCCCCGTCGAGTACGGTGCCGACCTCGTGATCCATTCGGGCACCAAGTACCTGGATGGTCAGGGCCGTGTGGTGGCCGGCGCGGTGTGCGGCTCGGCTGAGTTGGTCGAGGAGCGCTTCGTACCGGTGATGCGCTCAGCGGGCATGAGCCTGTCGCCCTTCAATGCCTGGGTGGTGCTCAAGGGTATGGAAACCTTGGGCATCCGCATGCAGGCCCAAAGTGCACGCGCTCTGGCCTTGGCGCAGTGGCTGGAGTCGCAGCCCCAGGTAGCGCGTGTGTACCACCCGGGCCTGGCATCGCATCCCCAGCATGAACTGGCCATGCGCCAGCAAAGCGGCTGTGGCGGCGCCGTGGTGAGCTTCATCGTGAACGGGCAGGGGGCTGCTGCTGCACGCGCCAATGCGTTTGCCACCATCGACGCCACCCGCGTGTGCTCGATCACGGCCAACCTGGGTGACACCAAGACCACCATCACCCATCCGGCCAGCACATCCCACGGCCGTTTGACCGAAGCCCAGCGCGAAGCCGCCGGTATCACGCAGGGCATGATCCGCGTGGCTGTGGGATTGGAAGACCTTGAAGACCTGAAGGCGGACCTGGCCCGTGGCCTGGACCTGTTGAACTGAAGATGAGCAGCCCGATCCGCACCCGCATTGCACCGTCGCCCACCGGGTTTCTCCATCTGGGCACCGCCCGCACCGCCTTGTATTCATGGGCGTACGCGCGGCACTTCGGAGGGCAGTTCATTCTGCGCATCGAAGACACGGATGTTGCTCGCTCCACGCAGGAGTCGGTGGACCAGATCCTGCAATCCATGCACTGGCTGGGCCTGACCTACGACGAAGGCCCTGTTTTTCAGATGCAGCGTCTTCAGCGCTACCACGAAGTGGTGGAGCAGATGATCGCCGCCGGCACGGCCTATCGGTGCTGGTGCACGCCGGCTGAGCTTGAGGCCATGCGGGAGCAGCAAAAGGCCCGCGGTGAGAAAACACGCTACGACGGCCGCTGGAGGCCTGCTCCGGGCAAGGTGTTGCCCGCGCCACCTGTCGGAGTGAAGCCTGTGGTGCGGTTTGCCAACCCGCCACATGGCGTGGTGAGTTGGGACGACCTGGTCAAGGGGCCGATCAGCATCTCCAATGAAGAGATTGATGACCTCATCATCCTGCGCCCGCCACCCGACGATGCACCGGCGGGTTCGCTGGGCATACCCACCTACAACTTCGCGGTGGTGGTGGACGATTGGGATATGCGCATCACCCATGTGTTTCGGGGGGATGAGCACATCAACAACACCCCGTGGCAGATCAACCTGTACCGTGCCTTGGGAGCGGCCATCCCCCAGTTCGGCCACTGTCCCATCATCTTGGGCGACGATGGCCTGAAGCTGAGCAAACGCCGCGGTGCGGTCAGCGTGACCGCCTACGAGGAAGCCGGCTATCTGCCCGAAGCGATGCTGAACTACCTGGCGCGGCTGGGTTGGAGCCACGGTGACGATGAGCTCTTCAGTGCCGACCAGATGGTGCAGTGGTTCGATGGATCGCACCTGGCCAAGAGTCCAGCCCAGTGGGACCCCGCCAAGCTGGCTTGGGTTAACGCCCATTACATCAAGCAGGCTGATGACCAGCGCCTGGCCGACCTGGTGCAGCAGCAGTTGCGCACGCGCGGTGTGCTGACCGAGCGGGATGCCAAGCTGGTGTCACAGTGCGCGCTGTTCAAGGACCGGTGTGCCACCACGGTGGAGCTGGCCGATTGGGTTGAGATCTACCACCGCGCGCCCACGCCGAAGGCAGATGAGCGCGCCACACACGTCACCGAGGCGGTGTTGCCTGCGCTTCGTGCGCTGCGTGAGCGCCTGGGCGACTGCGAGTGGACCAAGGAGGGTATCGCCGGCGCCCTCAAGCAAACCTTGGCCGATCACGGGATCAAGATGCCGGCCTTGGCCATGCCCCTTCGGCTGTTGGTGTGTGGTCGGGTTCAGACCCCCTCAGTGGATGCCGTTTTGGCCTTGTTCACCCGGGAAGAAGCCCTTAGACGCTTGCGGGATGTGTGAAAAATATGCTAGACTCGTGGTCTTGCTTGAACGGTGCGACACCTTCAATGCTCGGCAAAAACGAGCGGGGGTATAGCTCAGCTGGGAGAGCGCTTGCATGGCATGCAAGAGGTCAGCGGTTCGATCCCGCTTACCTCCACCACCACAAGTGGACAGCCGGTGGCGCAGCGTGAAGGCAGGGAAAGATCAAGTCCCCTTCGTCTAGAGGCCTAGGACACGACCCTTTCACGGTTGTAACAGGGGTTCGAATCCCCTAGGGGACGCCAAGTTGGTTGGCACTTGCAGGGCAACCTGGAACGCCATCACCGCTGCGGAGCGGTAGTTCAGTTGGTTAGAATACCGGCCTGTCACGCCGGGGGTCGCGGGTTCGAGCCCCGTCCGCTCCGCCAAACATCCAGCAAAGACGCGCCTTGGGGCGCGTTTTTCGTTTCATGCCGCACTGCACGCCTGCCGAGTTGGCGAGGGCGATACTCGGGAAATCCCTGAATCCAAGGGTCCGCATACCCCTTTCCAAAGCCCGTGGATTGAAATACATTCGGGCGGTCGGTGCGATTTCGCACAGTCGGTGGAGTGGCCGATGGCGTCGAC
>JACCDW010930898.1_pt1 | contig 33258 bp, 21 predicted proteins | sample 7449781 | NCBI WGS metagenome assembly JACCDW01 (sample SAMN15323449, study PRJNA562643) | freshwater metagenome | isolation source: river surface water | place: USA:Blue River Watershed | collected 2017-08-18
AATTTGGTAAAATATAGTGTTCTATTTTATCTTTACTCAAGATTTCCATTTAGTTTGATTTTATGATTCGCACCACAAAATTCATCCTATTTTGGAAATCTTTTTATAATCCTAAACAAGTTCTATAATTATTATAAAATTCAATAAAACTCATAGATACACATATTTTCTTAACTTTGAAGACAATATTGAGTGTCGTTTTTTACATTTGTATCATATTAGCAGGACGCAGAATTATATCTGCGTCCCTTTCGTATTTATAACAGCAGAATTAAAGTGAAAGCCCACGAATTATTAAAGATTTATGAAGAAGATAGTTTTATTAAAACGCTTCTTGAAGAAATAAAATCCAAAAAAAATGTTTATATCAAAGGTCTGTCTGGAAGTTTAGATGCAATCATTGCCGCAGTTAATTATAATGTAAATCCCCAACACAACATCTTTATTTTAAATGATAAAGATGATGCAGCCTACTTCTATAACGACCTACAAAATCTGTTAGGTGAAGAAAACGTTTTTCTTTTTCCGATGTCCTATAAGAAGCCTTACTTATATGAAGAGATTGATAATGCAAATGTCCTACAACGCTCTGAGGTTCTAAATCAATTAAATAACGAAAAGACCAATCTTTTAATTGTAACATATCCCGAAGCACTCTCCGAAAAAGTAATTAACAAGAAATCATTAATTGCCAATACGCTTCAAATCAAAATAGGAGAGAAGCTCGATGTAAGTTTCATTTCGGAGTTATTAGTTTCGTATGATTTTGAGAAGACGGATTTTGTTTACGAGCCTGGGCAGTTTTCGATTCGTGGAGGTATTGTCGATATTTTCTCTTATGCGTCTGAGTTCCCTTGTCGTATCGAACTCTTCGGCGATGAAATTGATAGCCTCCGACTTTTCAACCCTGAGTCACAGCTGTCGCTTCAATCAGTCAATCAAATCAATGTTATTCCCGATGTACAAAATAAGCTAATTCAAGAAACTCGTGAATCTTTCTTTAATTTTATTCGCAATAAAAGTACTATATGGGTAAAAGACGCTGAGTACTCTTTAGAGTGTATGGAGGATTGTTTCAACAATGTTGAGCAGCAATTCCATAAAATACTTGAGCAAAGCGGTGGAATAAAAATTATTCTGAAACCAGAAGAGCTTTTTGAAACTCGCAGAACCTATCTCAACGAACTAAAAAAGTTTGATGTAATTGAGTTCGGTACAAAATCATATTTCAAAGACTCAGAGAAAATGGTTTTCCCTTCCAAGAGTCAACCTTCATTTAATAAAGATTTCAAAAGGCTAATAGATAATGTAAAAGAAAACCAACTCAACGGTATTTCGACACTTATCACCTCTGACTCTCTCAAGCAACTTAACCGACTTGAATCTATTTTTGAAGAAATTGACCCGCTGACCAAATTCAATGCCTTAGAAATTTCTCTGCGTGCGGGTTTCATTGATGAACTCACCAAAGTTGCTTGCTACACCGACCACCAAATTTTTGACCGTTATCACCGCTTTAAAGTCCGTGATAAATTTAGTAAGTCAAAAGCCCTCACTCTAAAAGAGTTGAAGTCGCTTCAAACGGGTGATTTCGTTACACACATAGACTACGGAATCGGACGATTTGTGGGTTTAGAAAAAATTATGGTGGGCGATAAAGAGCAAGAAGCCGTGAGATTGATTTATCGTGACAATGATATCTTACTCGTAAATATACATTCTTTACATAAAATTGCGAAGTACTCAGGCAAAGAGGGGACACCTCCGACCATGAGTAAACTTGGCTCAGGTGAGTGGGAAAACAAAAAATCGAAAGTCAAACGACAAGTAAAAGATATTGCCAAAGAACTGATTGCCTTGTATGCCAAGCGTCGCCTTGCACCTGGATTTAAGTTTTCGCAAGATGGTTTTATGCAAGCGGAGTTAGAGTCTTCTTTTCTTTATGAAGATACTCCTGACCAAGCTAAAGCAACAAGTGATGTGAAAGACGATATGGAGAAACCGTATCCAATGGATAGGTTGGTTTGTGGCGATGTTGGCTTCGGAAAAACAGAGATTGCCATTCGTGCTGCCTTCAAAGCAGTGGCCGATAGTAAGCAAGTTGCGGTGTTAGTACCGACCACCATTTTGGCAATGCAGCACCACAAAACATTTGCCGAGCGTCTGTCAAAACTTCCTGTCAATATTGAAGAAATTAGTCGCTTCCGAACTGCCAAAGAAATCACCCAAACGCTAAAAAATGTAAAGGAAGGAAAAACGGATATCCTCGTTGGTACGCACCGTATTCTGAATAAGGATATTGTTTTCAAAGACCTTGGTTTACTTATTATTGATGAAGAACAAAAGTTTGGTGTAAAAGCCAAAGACCGTTTGAAAGAAATCAAACACAATGTAGATGTACTTACACTAACAGCAACTCCGATTCCAAGGACATTACATTTTTCTTTATTGGGAGCAAGGGACCTATCCATTATTTCTACCCCTCCACCAAATCGTCAGCCTGTAACCACCGAGGTACATGTCTTCAAGGAAGAGCTCATCAGAGACGCAATCAGCTACGAGCTGAAACGTGGTGGACAAGTTTTCTTTGTCCACAATAGAGTGAATGATATTGAGTCGATAGCCAACATTATTCTTCGACTCGTTCCTGATGCAAAAATCGGAATCGCTCACGGACAAATGGACGGCGACAAGCTGGAGAAAGTAATGATGAAATTTATTGAGGGCGAATATGATATTTTAGTTTCGACTAATATCATTGAATCGGGTCTTGATATTTCTAATGCCAATACAATTATAATAAATCAAGCTCAAAACATTGGGATGTCAGACCTACACCAAATGCGTGGTAGGGTGGGTCGTTCTAACCGAAAGGCTTTTTGCTACTTACTTACTCCCCCAGTCTCGTTGCTTTCTAAAGATGCTCGTAAGCGTTTACAGACACTTGAAGAATTTTCGGATTTGGGCGATGGCTTTAAAGTTTCGATGCGAGATTTGGATATACGTGGAGCAGGTAATCTTTTGGGTGCCGAGCAAAGTGGTTTTATTAATGACTTAGGTTACGAAACCTATCACAAGATTTTGGATGAGGCAGTACAAGAATTGAAGGAAAATGAGTTTAAGGATTTATTTATGAAAGACTTGTCTTCGGCTATTGATTTAAGACTGCCTGATTGCCAAATCGAAACCGATTTACAAATCATTATTCCTGAAAGTTATGTAAGCAATATTTCCGAAAGACTTTCGCTTTATAATCAACTTGATAACATTGAAAGAGAAGACGAACTTCAGGAATTCCAAAAATCTATGATTGACAGGTTCGGCCCAATGCCAGAAGAAGTAGAAAATCTATTCAAAATTGCTCGAATTAGATGGAAAGCAGAGCAAATTGGTTTTGAAAAATTAACCTTAAAAAACAATATCCTAAAAGGATACTTCGTTTCACAAGAGCGTACAGAATATTTTCAGACCGATAAGTTTGGCAAAATTCTTGATTACATTAAGAATAATCCTAAGCATTGTTCGCTTAAAGAAATCAAATCAAAACTGCTACTTACAGTCGAAAAAGTACAATCAATTGATGAATTAGACAAATTATTAAGCGGTATAATCTAATTTATCATGTTTCTTAAGTAATTGATTTTCAGATTTCTACTGAAATATATATTGAATTACCTATTTTTGCAAAACGAATTTAATTAACAAAAATCATTCCGAAAATGAAAAAACTACTTTTTAGTTCGACTGCGGTTGCGTTAGCGTTCATGCTAATTCTAAGTGGTTGTTCGAGCAAAAAGAAAGCTTCAAGTATCAATCCAGGCCGTAAAAGTACAGCTACTGGTATTGCATACAACAAGAAAAGTAAGAAAGGAAAAGAGCCTGAAGGTTTACAAGTAAAAGATTTCAAAGGCCAACCAGCAGGTCCAAACCTTGTGTTTATCGAAGGAGGTCGTTTCACGATGGGTACGGTTGAGGAGGATGTGACTTTCTCTCGTGACAACCTTGAAAGAACTGTAACCGTTTCGTCTTTTTATATGGATGAAACTGAAATTACGAACCTTCACTGGTTAGAATACCTTCACGCTGTACAAAAAGATTCTTCTCAAGAGTTCTATGAAACAGCTCTACCCGATACAACAGTTTGGTTGAGCAAGCTATCTTTTAATGACCAATTCACCGAACAATATCTTCGTTATCCAGGATTTCGTATGTATCCTGTAGTTGGAGTTTCTTGGGTTCAAGCATCCGATTATTGTAAATGGAGAACTGAAGCTGTAAACGGAGAAATGGCTACTCGTTTTGGAGATAAAGCTAAAAAATCAAATAGTGGTGGCGGTTTCGGCAAGAAATCTAAAAAAGGAGCTCCAGCTCCTGAGGCACCATCCGTTAAAGTTGGTGGTCGTTTAGCGATTGAATCAGGAAACGTTTTACCTGCTTATCGCCTCCCAACCGAAGCTGAATGGGAATATGCAGCTAAAGCGTTGATTGGCACACAATACATGGATGAAAACCAGTCGAACCAACGTATTTATCCTTGGGATGGCTCATCTATGCGTAAAAGTAAAGGTAAAGCAAAAGGAACTATGTTGGCAAACTTCAAACGTGGCCGTGGAGACTATGCTGGTATTGCTGGTCATCAAAATGATAAAGGAACAATTACTGTTGAAGTTTACGAATTCCCACCAAATGATTTTGGTTTATATCAAATGGCTGGAAACGTAAATGAGTGGGTTTATGACCTTTATCGTCCAAACTCTTTCCAGGATGTTAATGATTTGAATCCAATCCGCCGTAATGATTTCTTAGATGAAGAAAAACTTTATGATAAAAAAGGCTTTAACTCTTTAGTAGATAATAATTTAAGAGTTTACAAAGGTGGTTCATGGAATGACGTAGCTTATTGGTTATCACCAGGTACTCGTCGTGCTCTCGACCAAGATTCATCCACTGCTACTATTGGTTTCCGTTGTGCAATGATTGCAATTGGGCCAAAAGGAAAACGTAAACTATAGTTAAAATATTGATTATCAGTAGAATCCCCTCCCCAAAGAGGGGATTTTTTATTTTAATAGGCAGCTGCAATTGTTATCACTGAAATCGCTTTTGCCTCTGCATGCAGTAGGGTAGTTCCAAACGATTCGATTGTTGAACCAGTTGTCAACACATCATCCACAATAGCAATTCGTTTGCCTCTAATCTTCTCACTATCAACTACTTCAAATATATTCTCTACATTCTGAAAACGCTCTATACGGCTCTTTTTTGTTTGTGTTGAGGTATAAGTTAATCTTCTTACAGCGTTTATCTCATAAGGAATATTTAAAGCCTCTGAAAGCCCTTCGGCAATACAATCTGCTTGGTTATAGCCTCGTTGCATCAATTTGGTAGGGTGTAGGGGAACACCTATTATCAAATCAATCTTTTTATCAAACTCTACCGCTTTCAAATCTATACCATAAATTTTACCCAAATATTTTCCAACCTCTGGTTTGTTTCTATATTTCAGTTCGTGGAGTAGTTTCTGTACTTTTCCTTTCTTAGAAAACCTCATAAAGGTGATGGTATCCGTTACAGGTATTTTACCCCAAAAACGATTAGAAATATTATCGAGTCTTTCTATGTGTGAATTCGTACGTGGTAAATCTATCATACAATTCATACAAATCAGATTTTCTCCGCTTAAAAGAGCCTCTCCACAAGCTTCACACGTACGTGGATAGATTATATCTAAAAAATGCTTAAACCATTTCATAGTGTTTGTTTAAGTTTGTGTATCAAATCTTATATTATGACACAAGAAGACAATATTTTAAAAGAAAATTGGCAAACATTACAAAGTTTCCTAAAAAATAACCTCGGCAAAAAACCTGCTGACCTCAATGGCGTTTTATTTCTTATTGGGGTTCAAGAACTCGGACAAGGTAAAAAAGTTTTTACAAAAGAACAAAAACAAGACCTTATGCACATTGCTATTTGTAAGGTTTTAAGCTTCGGTGGCTATTATGAACTCGTAGGTAGAGATGAAGAAGGCTGGCCACATTGGAAATTAATTACACCACTACCACATTTTGATATGCTTTCACAAGAAAAATTACTCAAACATTTTGTAATTGAGTATTTCAGAAAAGAGGTTGGACTTCATATTTAAAAGGCATTATAACTATTATATATCTAAAAAATGAAAATCATTTCATACAACGTAAACGGTGTTCGTTCGGCAATTAATAAAGGTCTAATTACTTGGTTGAAAAGCAGCAACCCCGATATTTTGTGTTTACAAGAAATTAAACTTTCGGAAACTGAATTAGTTAGTCCGCTATTTGAAGAACTTGGTTATTATTGCTATTGGTATCCTGCTCAAAAACGAGGCTATAGCGGCGTTGCTATCTTATCTAAAACAAAACCCAATAATGTTCAATACGGAATTGGTAATTCTCTTTTTGATGATGAAGGCAGAATCTTACGAGCTGATTTCGATACATTTTCTATTCTAAGTATGTATTTTCCTTCAGGTTCTTCAGGCGATGAACGCCAAGGTTTAAAGATGACTTTCTTAGATGATTTCCTTGTTTATGTTCAAGAACTGCAAAAAGAGTTGCCTCATTTAATTATAAGTGGCGATGTAAACATCTGTCATCGGGAGATTGATATCCATAATCCTAAGGGTAATGCAAATTCATCAGGCTTTCTACCCGAAGAACGAGCATGGGTTGGCAAATTTCTTGATACTGGTTACGTTGATACATTTAGACATTTCAACCAAGAGCCACATCATTATACTTGGTGGTCATATAGGGCAGGAGCGAAGCAGAAAAACTTAGGTTGGCGTATTGACTATCATTTTGCTACCGAAAGCCTTAAAAATCGTTTAGCAAGTGCCGCTATTCATCCTGACCAATTGATGTCTGACCATTGTCCAATAGAATTAAACTTGCTTTAAAAATTTATTAAACCTTATACCATCATGTCAACATCTGTAAAAACTATTTTTGAAAAAATAGACGATTACAAAAGAAAGTATTATAAAAACCTGCTTATCAAAGGTTCTTTATTTACTTTGGCTTTGATATTCTCTGCCTTCTTATTAGTTAATACAGTCGAATATTTCGGTCGTTTTAACTCAACCATTCGAGCTATCTTGTTTTTTAGTTTTCTCGGAATGGTTATTTACTCACTTTTTGCGTGGGTAGTTAAGCCATTACTTTATCTTTTTCATTTCAATGAGCCACTTACTTACGAAAAAGCTGCGAATGAAATTGGTAAATTTTTTCCAGAAATAGGGGACAGGCTTCTCAATACATTACAATTAACTCAAATTTCAGATAAAGACAATTCTTTACTTCAGGCAAGTATCGCTCAAAAAGCCAATGAGTTACGTTTTGTAAAGTTTGCCGATGCAATTAAGATTGACGAAAACAAGAAGTATTTAAAATACGCTATTCCACCTTTATTACTCATACTTTTGATTGCGGCTGTTTCCCCAAAATTTTTTAAAAGTAGTACTGAGCGTATTGTGTATTTTCAGAAAGACTTTGCCGAAGAAGCTCCTTTTAAGTTTAAAATTACAAACGAAGAACTAAAAGCTGTTAAAAACGAAGATTTCAACCTAAATCTTACACTTATCGGTAACGCAGTTCCTGAGGCTGTTTATTTAGTAGCTAACGACCGTAAGTTTAAAATGAATTCGGTTGATAACAAAAATTATACTTTTACCTTTTCAAAGGTTCAAAATCCAGTAGATTTCCACTTTTTGGCTTCTGGATTTAAATCAAACGAATTTGAACTTGAATTAATTAGTCGTCCAAATCTACTTTCATTTGATGTTGCCTTGAATTATCCTTCGTATTTGAATAAATCGAATGAAAGTTTTGATAACGTAGGAAACCTTGTTGTACCAGAAGGAACAACCGTAGAATGGAACTTTAGAGCTGCCAATACAGATTCGCTATATTTATTATTCGAAAACGAACCTAAGCATTTATCAAGAGATGGCTTTGGTGATAATTTCTCTTATGTTCGTCGTTTAAAAAACTCCTCTTCTTACAAAATTCAACTTAAAAATGAGTTTAGCACTAATCGTGAAAACATTGATTTTTATATTAATGTGATTCCTGATAAGTATCCACAAATTCAACTCGAACAAATTCGTGATACTACGCTCTTCAATTACATTGTTTTAGGAGGAAATATCAACGATGATTATGGTTTAGCTCAATTCAAGCTTTTTTATCGTCCAGTGCGTGATGTAGCACAAAATCAAGCACCTGCATTTACTTCGGTCGATGTAGCTTTTAATAAAACTCAAATCTCTCAAAGTTTCTATTATCAGTTCCCATTAAATGATTTAAAACTTAATCCAGGCGAAAAAGTAGAATACTTCTTGCAGGTTTGGGACAACGACGGCGTAAATGGCTCTAAAAGCACAAAAACACCCGTTCTGACGTTTGCTTTACCTTCAGCAAAGAATTATGACGCCGAAGTAGAAAAAGCGACTGAGAAGACCGAAAATATGCTTGAGAAACTAAGTGAGAAATCGAAGAAATTAAAGAATGACCTCAATAACTTAGAAAACAAACTAAAGAGTAAGAAGGACTTAGATTTTCAAGAGAAAAAACAACTGGAAGAATTGCTTAAAAAACGTGACGAGTTAATGTCGGAGATGAAAGCCATGCAAGAGCAGTTTGAAAAGATGCAAGAAAAAACCAATCGTTTTCAACAACAATCTCCTGAACTTCAGAAAAAAATGGACCAACTCAAAAAATTGATGGAAGAAATCATGAATGATGAAACCAACAAAATGTATGAAGAGTTGAAAAAAATGATGGAAAAAGGCTTAGATGAGAAAACGGTTGAGCAACTCGAAAAGTTAAAAAACCAAGAGCGTAATATGGATAAAGATATTGACCGTACGCTTAAACTTTTCAAACAACTTCAAATGCAACAGAAGGTTGAAAAAACTGCCAATGAACTGGAGAAACTCGCCGAGAAACAAGATAAACTGGGTGATGAATCTCAGAAAAATGAGAAAGAACAAAATCAACAGCAAAAAGATGCAAAGAATGAAGAACTAAAAAAGGAGCAAGAAAAGCTTTCTAAAGAGTTCGATGAGAAAAAAGAACAAATGAAAGACATCGAAAAATTGAGTAAAGAACTCAAGAAAGAATTCGATGAACAGAAAGAAGAACAAGAGGATGTATCTGAAGAACAAGAAAAGTCAGAAGAACAACTTGACCAAAAGCAAAGCGGAGCTGCATCTAAGAGCCAAAAGAAAGCTGCCTCAAAAATGAAGAAGATGGCTCAGAAAATGAAAGAGTCGATGCAATCGCAAGAAATGAAAGAAATGGATGAAGATATGGATGCTTTAAGAGCGATTCTCGAGAACCTCGTAAAACTTTCATTCGACCAAGAGAAGATTATGAAGGACTTCCGTAATATGAATGTTGCCGACCCACGCTTCGTGAAACTATCACAGGACCAATTAAAAATTCAAGATGACGCAAAAATGATTGAGGATAGTTTGTATTCTTTAGCCAAGCGTGTACTTCAAATTCAGTCTTTCGTGACAAAAGAAGTAACATCTATGCGTAACTCAATGGATGAGAGTGTTAGGTTTATTAAAGAAAGAAAACTAAATGTTGCTTCGGCTAAACAGCAGTTCTCTATGACTTCTATTAATAACCTTGCGTTGATGCTTAGCGATACCTTTAGTCAAATGCAACAAATGATGGCCAATGCAATGCCAGGAAGTGGTAGTAAAGGAAAAAAAGGCAAAGCTCCATCACCTTCTTCAATGGGCGAGAAGCAAGACCAACTCAATAAATCTATGGAGCAATTATCTAAATCTGGAAAGTCTGGACGTGGTTTATCTGAAGAAGCAGCCAAACTCGCTCAAGAGCAAGCAGAACTAAGAAAGCGTATCCAACAGATGCAAGAGGAATTAAAAGGTACTGATGCGGGCAAAAAGCTTGGAAATGAATTAAAGGAACTTGAAAAGAAAATGGATGAGAACGAGACAGATTTGGTAAACAAACGTATAAATCCAGATTTAATCAAACGTTCTCGTGATATTCAAACAAGATTGCTTGAAGCAGAGAAAGCCGTACAACAGCAAGAAGAAGACCCTACACGTCAATCAAAAGCGGCACAACAATTCAACCGCCAATCTCCACCTTCAATGGATAAGTTCTTGCAGGAGAAACAAAAGCAAGTGGAATTAATTCGTACAGTTCCGCCTAATTATACGCCTTTCTACAAGAAACAAACGGATAATTATTTTAGAAAAATCAAGTAAACGTTTTTCTTAGTAAATTTGCAGGGACGCACTAAATGCGTCCCTTTTTTGTTGAGTCATAAAATCATCTATCAATTAGTTTAAAGATATTTTATTTTTCAGCATACTTAAAGAAGTCTTTAAAATCCCTTTTACGATTAATATTATTTTGTTTTATTTTCACACAAACTATCGGAAGATTTTTATCCAAAACTCAAAGTAAAAAACTCACGTTTCACGTGAAACAGAGTAATTCGCAAAAGCACAAACGTTTCACGTGGAAACATAAATAAAAAAGTAATGTTTAAAGAATATGATGTAATAGTAGTTGGTGCAGGCCATGCAGGATGCGAAGCAGCCTCAGCTGCGGCCAATATGGGTTCGTCTGTTTTATTAGTGACAATGAACATGCACACCATTGCACAGATGTCTTGTAATCCAGCAATGGGTGGGGTAGCTAAAGGACAAATAGTTCGTGAAATAGATGCTTTAGGTGGTCAATCAGGAATTATAAGCGATAAGACAATGATTCAATTCAGAATGTTGAATCGCTCAAAAGGGCCAGCTATGTGGAGCCCCAGATGCCAGAGTGATAGAATGATGTTTGCCCAAGAATGGAGAGATACGATGGAAAATATCCCGAACCTTGATTTTTGGCAAGAAATGATTGAAGGGTTAGTTATAAAAAATGGTAGGGTAGTGGGAGTACGTACAGGAATGGGAATAGAAATAAAAGGCAAATCAGTTGTACTAACAAACGGAACGTTCCTCAATGGAAAGATTCATATAGGAGAGAAAAACTTCGGCGGAGGAAGAACAGGAGAGAAAGCTGCACACGGAATAACAGAACAATTAATAGAGTTGGGATTTGAATCAGGCAGAATGAAAACAGGAACTCCACCACGCATTGATGGACGTTCACTCAATTGGGATTTAATGGAAGAACAAAAAGGTGATGAAAATCCAGAGAAGTTTTCCTATACTGATACCCCAAAGCTTGCAAAGCAAAGAAGCTGCTATGTGACTTATACGAACGAAAAAGTTCACGAAGTGCTTAGAAAAGGTTTCGATAAATCACCAATGTTTAGCGGACGAATCAAAGGACTTGGTCCGAGATATTGTCCTTCGGTAGAAGATAAAATAAATCGTTTTGCCGATAAAGACCACCACCAAATATTTGTGGAACCTGAAGGATGGAATACAGTAGAAATGTATATCAATGGTTTTTCTACATCACTGCCAGAAGAAATACAATACGAAGCTTTGACCAAAATAAAAGGTTTTGAAAATGTAAAAATGTTCAGACCAGGTTATGCAATCGAATATGACTTCTTTCCACCAACGCAATTAAAGTTGACACTCGAAACTCACTTAATTGAGAATTTATATTTTGCTGGACAAATAAATGGAACAACAGGATACGAGGAAGCAGCTTGTCAAGGGTTAGTGGCAGGAATAAATGCACATAACAAAGTACACGAAAAAGGTGATTTTATTCTCAAAAGAAACGAAGCATATATTGGCGTGCTAATTGATGACTTAGTGAATAAAGGTACAGATGAACCTTACAGAATGTTTACATCAAGAGCAGAGTTCAGAACATTATTGAGACAAGATAATGCCGATATTCGTTTAACACAAAGAGGGTATGATTTAGGATTAGCTGCAGAAGCTCGTTTAGAAAGAATGAATTATAAAAAAGATGAAGCAGCCAAAATTGTAGAAGAAATAAAAACAAGAAAGATTACACCTGATAACGCCAATAATTACCTCGAACAAATTGGTTCATCGGCATTAAGAGAGAAATCATCTTTCTACAGTATTCTGAAACGACCAGAAATAGAAATAGAAAATATTCGTTTATTAGATAATGAAATGAAAGAGTTTCTGAATCAATACGACGATGAAGTTATTGAACAAGCCGTAATACATATTAAGTATGAAAGCTATATAGAAAAAGAATTATTGATGGCTGAAAAAATGTCTCGTTTGGAAGACTTAAATATTAATCCAAACTTTGATTACGAAAAACTATTATCTATTTCAATCGAAGCGAGACAAAAATTAAAAAAGATAAAACCTCAAACACTCGGTCAGGCATCAAGAATAAGTGGAGTTTCGCCAGCAGATATTTCAGTCATAATGATTCATCTGGGCAGATAATAAAAAATTAAAGTTTCATAATTACCCTCAACAAATCGTTGAGGGTTTTATTTTTACTAAAAAATTAAAACCATAAAATGATTAAAAGAAGTATTCTTAAAAGTGTAGTTCTAATAACTGGTTGTAAGTTATTGATTAGTTGTGCTCAGTTTGTCCCACCAACAGGAGGAAAAAAGGATGAAACTCCACCAAAACTAATTAACTCAATTCCAAAAGCAGAGCAGAAAAATTATAAAGAAAAAACGATAAGCTTAGAATTTGACGAATTGGTAGATGTAACAAGCTTGAGACAAGAACTTTTAATCATACCAGAAGCAGAAGGGACTTATGACATTCGTTCAAAATCAAATACAGTAATTTTGAAATTTGATAAAGCATTTAAAGATAGTACTACTTATACACTTAATTTCAGAAAAGGTATTAAAGATTTAAACGAGCGTAATGAATCTCGAAACCTAAAGTTAGTATTTAGTACTGGAAGCAATATTGATTCCTTAAAAATAGGAGGCAATGTAAAGGGCTTATTGAGTAATCAACCTGTTTTAGAAGCTCATGTAGCTTTATACAAACTTCAAGATTCATTAGACCTCAAAAAGACAAAACCAGATTATTTCATAAAAACAGATTCGTCGGGTAATTATCAATTTGAAAACCTAAAAAGTGGAAAGTATCGTATTTATGCTTTTATGGATAAAAATAACAATCTAAAGTATGATACAAAAACAGAAGCAATCGGTTTGAGAAATGATACAATAAATTTAGATAAAAACTTAAGTGGCATAAACATCTTTATAGCGAATGCCAATAATGAAAAACCCAAAAGCCAAAAATTAATACCAAGAGCAGAAGACTATACTATACTATATGATAAGAATATAAAATCATTTGATGTAAAGTTTGAGAACAAAAATGATAGTATTCCATACTTTGGAGAGGGAAAGGAACTAAAATTTTATAATACTACTCAGCGAACCGATACTTTAAAAGTAAGTATTACAATTGCTGATTCAAGCGGGAATGCACTCAGTTACTTACAGAAAATTAAATTCAGAGAACCAGAGAAAAAGAAAAAAGAAAAAAGAGAATATTTAACACTCACAGTAAACCCAAAAGTAGGAGAAGTACTGGATAAAAAAGTAAAATACGAAATAAGCTTTGATACTCCCATTTTAACATTTGATGAGAATAAGTTTAAAATATTGTCAGATACTATTAAAGAGGAAAAGCTCGAAACATCAAACTTCACGTGGAATAAATCTAAAACCAAGCTCATAATAAACAAAGAGATAAAAGCAGAACGAGAAGTAAAAATAGAAATGGGTAGGGGAGTATTTATCAACATTAATGGAGATTCAAGTGATAAACAAAATATAAGGTATCCAATTCTAAAATCAGAAAGATATGGATTAATAGAAGGAAACTTTGATGAAAAAAAAATCAATAAGATAATACAAATAATAAATGATAAATATGAAGTAATAGCAGAGCAAATAACCAAAGACAAATTTTTATTCGAAAACATAAAGCCAGGTATATATTTATTGAGAATCATTAGAGACAAAAATGAAAACGGATACTGGGATAATGGGAATGTAGAAAAGAATATTCAACCCGAAGAAGTACAGTTTCATGAAGAACCAATAAGGCTTAAAGCAAACTTTGAGGTACGGGGATTAATCATAAAATAAATAACATTTCAACAAAAAATTGATGAGTACAGAAAAGGTCAATTCAAAATAAAAAATATCCAAGAAATTTTGTGGACAAACATGTGGATTGAATACCAATACTGTGAATTAATACGTTGAAAGCCATGTGGGAAACTCCAACGAAAAGTGGAAAGAATAAAAAGGAAGTGGAAATCGGGTAAAAGTATAGGGTTATCCTCAATTCACATGATGTTGATTAACGTGGACACATACTGTGGAAACGATTATAAGTAATAAACAAAAAATATTTAGAGCCTATGTCAATAAATGGTATTAGAATTGATAATCAATAATATAAGTGTTAATTAAGATAATAAAGATGTGGAAAAAGCAATTAGTTATGTACATTCACATTTTGAGGGTTGTCAACAACAAAAGTTTATACACATATCAACAGCCCTAACAGTTTAAAACAGTAATTAAAAATATATTTTATTTCTTTTTTTTAGGAAATTATGAAACGGTATTTATTGATAATTCTATTCTTTTCAATTCATTGCTTGGCGAAGGGGCAAGACATCGAATTGGCAAATGAATACTTCAAACAAGGGGAGTATGAAAAAGCTAAAGATATCTTCCAAAAAATTGCGAAGGATAAAAATAACATTCGCTTGATTCATCAGAATTATATTCAGTGTTTATTCAAACTGAAAAATTTTGATGAAGCCGAAAGATATTTGAAACGTCAGATAAAAAGCAACGACCTAACTGGAATTGCCTATCGCTCAGATTATACGAGCTTACTCGAAATGACAGGAAAGTTTGAGGAAGCTCAAAAAGAAATGGAAACTCTAATAGACCTTGCTGCCCGAACAGAAGGAACAATCTACGAACTCCAAGATTTGTTATACAGAAATTCAAAAACTGAACTCGTAATTCAGTTATTAAAAAAGGGACGTGAAATTGCCAAAGACGAAAACAAATTTGCAATCCTGATGGCAAGGGCATATCTCTACAACGGTCAGAAAGAGCCGATGATTGAAGAAATGTTAAAGTATGGTTTAATTGAAGGAAACCAAGATTATGTAAAAGCTACGTTTCAAGATAATCTCAAAACTGAAGCTGAGATAGATATGCTCGAAAAAGCCCTTTACAGCAAGGTACAGAAGTTTCCAACCGAGCAGTACTACACTGACATACTTATCTGGCATTTAATTCAACAGAAAGAGTTTTTTAAAGCCTTTATTCAAACAAGAGCATTAGACCGCAGATTACGTCAAGACGGACAACGTGTTTTTGAATTAGCACAAACAGCCTTAGTAAACAAAGACTTCAAAGTTGCGATTCAAATGTATGAGTATGTAATGAAAGAATATCCACAGGGGCAATACTACACATACGCTCGACGAAATGCTTTATTTTGCAAAGAAGAAGTAGTAAAAACAGCTTATCCAGTAAGCGTTGCCGATATACATTCGTTGATAAAAGATTATCAAGGTTTATTTTCTGATTTAGGCCGAAATGTAAAAACAATGGAAGCCCTCAGAAATACAGCACAGCTCTACGCTTTTTATTTGAACGAAAGAGACACGGCGATAACTGTTCTCGAAACCGCCATCATGATTGCAGGTTCAGATAACGCGTTCAGAGATAAATGTAAATTAGATTTAGGAGATATTTATGTGTTGAAAAACGAACCATGGGAGGCAACGTTGCTTTATTCACAAGTTGAGAAATCTCAGAAGGAAGACCAACTTGGTCAGGAAGCCAAACTCAAAAATGCCAAGTTGCATTATTACAACGGCGAGTTTGATTTATCAAAAGAAGTTTTAGATATCTTGAAAAAAGCAACCACTCGTGAAATTGCCAACGACGCAATGCAACTAAGTTTGTTAATTCAAGATAACATCGGTTTAGATACTTCTGAAGTGGCAATGAAAGAATATGCAAAGGTTGACTTACTACTTTTTCAAAACAAAAACGCAGAAGCAATGATAGCACTCAATCAGATTTTTGAAAAGTATAAATCACATTCGTTAGCCGATGATATTTTATTATTAAGAGCAAATACAAATCTCAAAATCAATCAGCCTCAAAAAGCCTTAGAGGATTTAGAGCTACTTCGTAAGAATTATAGCTTTGATATTCTGGCCGATGATGCTTTATTTTTGGAAGCAAAAATCTATGAAGAGAGCTTCCAACAAAAAGACAAAGCCATGGAATTATATCGTGAAATACTACAAAAATTTCCAGGTTCAATTTACGGAGCAGAAGCTCGAAAACGATTTAGAAATTTAAGGGGCGATACAATAAATTAACCTCTTTTTGCATTTATAAATTGAAACGCCTCAAAACTTTCTGCTTTGGGGCGTTTTTGTTAAAACTGTGTTAATAAACCCCTTAAATAGCTATCGAAACTACTTTTCCTCGTTTATCTAAAAATAATCACTTACAAACGTTCACCCCATGAAATTCAAGTTATGCACATTATCCACAGTGTTATCCACATTTGTATTATTGGCTAATGCACAAGAAGAAAGAGTTAAATCTTTTGGATATAACTACTACGGACAAAAAATAAACGAAAGAGCATTTTGTAGTCAATTTAGTTTTCGCTCAAAAGAAGTAGCCGAAAAAGCCGTTGACGAAATTGTAAGAAGAAGTGGATTAAAAAGAAACTTTTACGTAATGGAATGCCCAAATACAGATAATTGTTTTGCCGCCATACAAGGGCAAACTCGATTAATAGTATATGATGGCTCATTTATGAAAAAGGCCAATGACCTATCGAAATCTGATTGGGGAGCATTAAGTATTCTGGCACATGAAATTGGGCATCACCTCCAAGGGCATACAATCGTAGAAGGAGGAAGCGACCCCGCCAAAGAATTAGAAGCCGACGAATTTTCAGGCTTTGTCATGTACCAAATGGGGGCCTCATTAAAAGATGCACAAGCGGCAATAAATAAACTTACCTCGGATTATGATGGCGGAACTCACCCAGCAAGACCCAAACGCTTAGCTGCCATTAAAAAAGGGTATGAGAATGCACAAGAGCTTTACCCAAATATCAAGAAAAGCGACGGAAGTGTTGTTACGCAACCAAAATCTCAACCTACACAACAAGCTCCGCAGCCACAAATTCCATCAAGCTCGAATTCGCAGCCAATACCACAACAACAACCGCCAAGAACCTACCCACAACCAACTGATAATCAAGGAAATGTGGATAAGGTGGAAAACTCGGTGGACAATTCTGAGGTGCTAACAAAAAGACCAGATATTATTGTTGCAGCACCAACAAATGTGGAAAACACTGGTGAAATTGTTAAAAAAGGTGGATGTTTTGAAGGAGATTGCAGTAATGGATTCGGAAAAATGATAAATCCAAAAACCGAAGAAAAGTACGAAGGTGAGTGGAGAAACGGAAAACGAGATGGAAGAGGCGTAGAATTCTATACAGATGGTGAGAAAAAATATGTGGGAAACTTTAAAAATGGCAAGTATGAAGGAAATGGTACCTATTTCTATAAAAATGGGGATAAATATGTGGGTAAGTATAAAAATGGATTTATGAATGACGAAAAAGGCTATTTTATCTTCAATAATAACATTAGATTGGTCGCTCGTGTGGAAAACAATATCAAGCACGGAAAAGCCATGAGAATATACCCAGACGGTAGGCGTGAAGATACTTTTTTTGTCAATGATATAGAACGAAAAGGGTACATACCTGATAAGAAAATTAGATAAAATGATTTAAGTAAGGCTTCGCTCAAGGTGAAGCCTTACTTATTTTTAATGCCATTAAAATAAAATTTTGAAGAAAACTGAATAAATCAACGGACAAGTTTATTTACCTTTGTCCCCTCAAAATATGATAACCTACTATGTCTTGGTTTAAGAGAACAGATAAAGGAATACAAACTCCGACAGAGATGAAACGCGAAGCCCCAGATGGGCTTTGGTATCAATGTCCAAATTGCAAGAAAGCGATGCACACCCGTGAGCATAAACTAAATGCCTTTACGTGTATCAATTGCAACTACCACGAGAAAATTGGCTCAGAAGCATATTTTCAAATTTTATTTGATGAAGGTGAATACACCGAACTCGATGAAAACCTTCGCTCAGGTGACCCACTCAAATTTACCGATACAAAATCGTATGTGGATAGAGTAAGGGCAACCGAAAAAAAATCAGGGCTAAAAGATGCCGCTCGTACAGCCTACGGTAAAATAGATGAACTTGACATCGTGATTACTTGTATGGACTTTAGTTTTATTGGTGGTTCGATGGGGTCAGTTGTAGGAGAAAAAATTGCACGTGGAATAGATTACGCCTTAAAGCACAAAATGCCATTTTTGATGATTTCAAAATCGGGTGGAGCAAGAATGATGGAAGCGGGCTTTTCGTTAATGCAAATGGCAAAAACCTCAGCCAGATTAGCTCAACTTTCAGAAGCAGGTCTGCCTTACATTTCATTACTTACAGACCCAACAACGGGTGGTGTAACGGCCTCTTATGCCATGCTTGGAGACTTTAATATTTCAGAGCCTGAAGCACTCATCGGATTTGCAGGGCCACGTGTAATCAAGGAAACAATCGGTAAAGAATTACCAAAAGGATTCCAAACTGCTGAGTTCGTTTTAGAGCATGGTTTCCTTGATTTTATTGTGGATAGAAAAGACCTTAAAGATAAACTCGCCAGTTTATTGAAAATGCTACAATGAAGAAGATAAGAGATTTTAGACAAGAGAAATGAGATAAGTTTTTTTCAGAAACTAAAAATCTTTTTTCTCTTGTCTTTTGTCTAAACTCTCAAAAAATGAGGCTAATCAAACACCCAGTTTTGTGCAACTACTACGTAACTTATCGCTGCAATGCTACGTGTAGTTTTTGTGATATTTGGGAAAAACCTTCTCCTTACATTACACTCGAAAATTTCAGAGAAAACCTCAAAGACCTAAAAAAACTCGGAGTCAAAGTAATTGATTTTACAGGCGGCGAACCACTTCTTCATCGTGAGTTAGATATACTACTTGAAGAAGCAAAAAAAGCAGGCTTCATTACAACGGTTACTACTAACTGCTTACTCTACCCCAAATATGCCGACCGCCTAAAAGGCAAAATAGATATGCTTCATTTCTCGCTCGACTCACCTGATGAAGAAGAACATAATTTATCAAGAGGTGTAAAGTGTTTCGATAAAATAATTGATTCTATACGAATAGCGAAAGAAAATAAAGAAAGACCAGATATTCTGTTCACAGTATTTGAACAAAATGTGGATAAGATAGAGCGTGTGTGGAATGAAATTACTCAGCCCAATGATTTGGTTTTGATTCTTAATCCAGTTTTCAATTATAATGCAGTTGAAACTGGGGATAACCTTTCGGAAGCGAGTTTACAAAAACTGTTATGGTGGGGAAAACAGAAAAATGTCTATCTGAATGAAGCATTTATTGACCTGCGACTTAACGGTGGAAATCATATTGAAAACCCTGTATGCCGAGCAGCTTCTACAACCATCGTAATTTCACCAGAAAATAAATTAGTACTGCCGTGCTACCATCTTGGAACAAGTGATTTTGAAATAAAAGGAAATCTCTACGAATTGTATCACACAAAAGAAGTACAAGAAATTGTTGCCTTAGAGGGGAAATTAAAAGAGTGTGAGGGGTGTGTAATTAACTGCTATATGCAGCCATCATTTTCAGTAGAAATCAATAAATACTTTTGGAAGGCACTTCCAAGCACCTTAAAATATAATTACATAAAAGGTACTTGGAAGAATTTATTTTAGTACAGATTTTCTGCCCTTCGACTTCGCTCAGGGAACAGAAAGTAGAGTTACTTCTTAGGCTTTGCCTTATTCTTATCAATAATAGCATCCATCGAACTCACCGCCGAAATTCCAAAGAATCCAACAGCTTTTTTGGCAGAGTTTGAGTTTCGATTAATGATATTAGTTGGAATATTTGCCAATGGCGTAGAAAACAAACTACCATCTTGCGAAACTTGTTGAACAAATTGTAAATAATAAAACTGTTCCTGTGTTATCGAATAAAGGTCAACTTTCAGGGTATCTTTATCTGAATACAATTCTCTACCAACCGATGTACGAATAGGCAAAATAAACAGAAGGCCATCTGTCTTGGAGCCAGGACTAAAGCCTGCATCGTAAGCAACTTGAATTTCAGTAGCCTTCGAAAAATACTTATTATTCTTAGCTGATTTTACCCAGTAGCAATCGCCTTCTCCTTCAAAATCCTTTGCATAAAATTGCGGCTGAAAACCTTCCTGTGGGCCATTTTCTGGTTTGATAGGTAACTTCTCTACTTGATAGTTTATTGAGTCAATCTTAGGCACACGATTGAGTTTAGAAATTGATACAAACTCATCTTCGCCATATTTTACATAGAGAGCATATTGCTTTCCAATTTTATTCAAAGGCTTATTTTTAGCATCGTAAGTATAAACTCCATCCTTTTTTAAATCCTTAAATTCATAAGCAACACTATCTTGGTCGAAAACGAATACCGTTGCACCGAGAGCTGGTTTGATAGCCGAGTTGTCAAAGTATCCTTGGGTTAAGGTTAGCTTGATAGTTTGTATTTCTGGCTTATTATTGACCAAGGCATCGACCGAAAGTTGCGATATACCTTCTTTCACATTAATATCAATCACATCCGTACAAGAAAATAAAAATACGGATAAAAAGTATATAGAAAATAAATTACGAATATTTTTCATTTTTTAGTTGTTTATCTTCGGCTACGCTCAGATACCGAATTTAGTTGATACGGTGACCGAGCGGAGTCGAGGTCAGAATTTAAAATTATAGGTAACAGCTGGAATTATCGAACCAAAAACCGCATAGCGTACAGCCTCTGTTTTTGTTGGGTCAGTTTCATTCTGACGAACAAAGACTGAAAATGGATTCCGACGATTATAAACATTATACACCGAGAAAACCCATTCGCCAGTTCCACGCTTAAAGAATCCATATTTGGTTTGGCGAGTAGCCGCAAAGTCAAGGCGGTGAGATGATGGAATTCGATAAGCATTACGAGTATCGAAATAATTGTGTGGTAGGGCATAACCTTGCCATATAAACTTATTAGTCGGAAAACTCGCAGGTGTACCAGTACTGAATGTAAAATTACTTGAGAATGTCCAGCGTTTATTCAAGTCATAAATAGCAACTACTGATAAATTATGTGTCTTGTCAATTCTACTCGGAAACCAGTTATTTTGATTCAACCCTTCAATTTTTCTTTCAGTGCGAGCAAGTGTATAACTCACCCAACCGTTGAATTTCCCTTTGGCCTTTTTTACATAAAACTCAGCTCCGTAGGCACGACCTTTTCCAAAAAGTAAATCCGCCTCTACGGCTGGGTTTAGTAACAAATCAGCATTTCGAACGTAATCAATTTGGTTGTAGAGGTCTTTATAATATACCTCAACCGAAGTTTCAAAAAGGTTATCACTAAAATTATGAAAATACCCTAAAGCATATTGGTCGGCCAATTGAGGTTTGATATTATTACTGCTTGGAGTCCAAACATCAAGCGGAGAAGAAGCCGTGGTATTTGAAAGAAGGTGTAAATACTGTGCTAAACGATTGTAACTGAGTTTGATGGAATTATCTTGGCCAAGACTGATATTGGCGGCAAATCTTGGTTCAAAATTACCATATTGTTGAATACTTTTACCCCAAGCATACTCTGAAGTTTTTATAATACTTCTACGCTCACCATCATTCGATACAGGGCTTAGGTCATACGCTTTTCCTTTACCTAAATAGTTGTAGAGCGAATACCTTAACCCATATTGCAAGGAAATCTTGGAAGTAAGTTTTTGTTCGTTACCCACATAAATGGCACTTTCTGAAGCAAATTTATCATCTAAACCAATCGTACGCTCAACTCCGCCCGAAATTGCCACCGCTTGGCCAGGATTAAATGTATAATAGGTTTGTTGTCCACCGAAGGTAATCGTATTTTTTGTATTCGGATAATACGTAAAATCAGGTTTTATGCTATATGTGATGATATTTGATTTCCAACGGAAGGCATCTTGGTTGTTTTTCTGTTTAAGGTCAGATTGAAGAGCGTAATCGTAGTTACTATAAAAAATAGTGTTGTTCAAAAAGAGTTTGTTGTTGAAAACGTGATTCCATCTGAAACTCGTAGTAGCATTTCCCCAATTAAAACCAAAATCAGCACCAAAGGTGTCACGCCCAAAATATCCCGATAGAAATACCGTATTTTTTTCATTCACACGATAATTAGCTTTGGCTGTAAAATCATAAAAATAAAAACTCGTGCCTTTCAAATCTGAATTTAAAAATGGTTTAGCCAAAATATCAATGTAAGACCTACGCAAAGCCACAATAAATGACCCCTTATCTTTCAAGAAAGGTCGTTCGTAAGTAAACCTCGAAAAGATGCTACCAATTCCGCCCGAAAATTGGGGCTTTTTTGAGTTTCCTTCTTTCATTCGCACATCCAAGATGGAAGAAACTCGTCCGCCGTACTGCGAAGGAATTCCACCTTTAATCAATTTTACATCTTTCACAGCATCAGGGTTAAAAACTGAGAAAAAACCAAAAAGGTGAGATGAATTATAGACAGGAGCTTCATCAAGCAAAACCAAATTTTGGTCAATGCCACCACCACGTACATTAAAACCCGAAGCACCTTCACCAACCGATGTAACCCCAGGTAGAAACTGAATGCTTTTGATAATGTCAACTTCTCCGAGTAAAGCAGGCATTTTTTGCATCGTCTTTATATCCACTTTATTAACCGACATTTCAAGGCTTTTTACATTATCGTCAGCTTTTTTTGTGGTAATAACTACTTCTTGCAAAAGCTTCGAATCATCCTTTAGTTCGACATCTAATTTTACATCTTGACTTAAAAGCTCCACTTTTTTGGTGATTTTTTCAAAGCCCACATACGTCAACACCAAGTTGTACGTTCCTTTGGGAAGTGTAACCGAATAGAAACCGTAAGGATTTGTCTGTGTACCTGTCTTGGCTTCTTGTACATATACCGAAACCCCAATAAGTCCTTCACCGTTGGCGGCATCTTTTATGTAGCCACTGACCGTAAACTTATCTTGAGAATAGGCATTCCACGTGGAAAACAGGCTAACTAACAACAATAATAGTTTTTTCATGAATTGGATTTTTTGTAGTAATAAAAATGAAAACTATGTTTCTTTAAAAGATTTTCAAAAAGCAAAAGCTACATTTAGATGACATTTTTGAATGCTTTTTCCTTGAAAAATAGTGAAGAAAGGTAGATTTTTTGTTTTGAATGGTTATAGAATAAAAAATAACAGGAATTAATAAACTTAATACAAAACCAAGATTATTAACCAAAAGTAATAACGTTATAACCCTATCGAAAGTTTTGTTTGATGAAGCGGAAGTTTTGAAGGATAAAAGGGTAAATTAGAGAATTTCAGCAACAAAAGACAATTAATAAGCAGAATAATAGAGATTATTTTAAGAAATTGCCAAGAAATCGGTAAACGATAGTTTTTAGTAGAAACCAAAAGAAAATAAATGAAAAGAACACTCATTTTACTATTTACAAGTTTGATAACCCTTCAAACCAACGCACAAACACTTGAAAAACTTAGATGTGAATACCAAGAAACACCCATGGGTTTGGAAGTGCTGAATCCAAGATTATCATGGCAGATGAAAGCCACAAGCCGTGGAGCAAAACAAACCGCCTACCAAATTTTAGTAGCCGATAACGAAGCCGACCTAAAAAAAGATAATGGAAACGTTTGGAACTCGGGTATGGTAAAATCTGAACAATCGATAAAAATAGACTACGCAGGAAAACCACTGGAATCTCGCAAAAGGTATTTCTGGAAAGTAAAAATTTGGAACGAAAAAAATAAACCCACTTCTTACAGCGAAGCAACTTGGTGGGAAATGGCACTACTTAAAAAAGAAGATTGGTCTGCTCACTGGATTGGAAAAAATGGAACCGATGGTAAGGCCATCGAACTTCAAAAAGAATTTAACCTAAGCAAACGTGCCACAAGAGCCAGAATCTATGTAACAGGAGTAGGAGCGTACCACTTGATTTTCAACGGAAAAAAAGTAGGGCAAGATATTCTAACACCAGGTATCCTGCAAAACTCAAAAGCAATTCCTTACCAAATCTATGAAATCTCAAATGAAGATTTGAGTATCGGAATCAATTTCATTACGGCAACACTTGGTAATGCTTGGCAAAAAGGCAATCAGCCAAACAAACTTCTGTTTCAGATGGAAATGGAGTTTTATGATGGTTCTCGCCAAACAGTTATTTCTGACGGAAGTTGGAAAACCCGCCTTTCACCAATTGTCTCAAATTCGGTTTATATAGGCGAAACTTACAACGCACAACTCGAATACGGAAAAGACTGGGAAAATGCCGCAATCATGGATGAAGCTCAAAGCGGAGTTGAATTAAAACCCTTGCTTTCGCCACAGATTCAAGTAATCAAAGAAATAAAGGCAGTAAAAATTACCGAACCACGCAAAGGTCGTTATGTATTTGATTTTGGTCAAAACCTAATTGGCTTTGTTTATCTACAAACCGAAGGTAAAGCCACCAAAGAAGTAGAACTTAAATTTGCCGAAACATTAACTGATAAAGGGCTGGCCGAACAAAAAGGATTAAAACCAACCGACAAGTATTTATTAAAAGGATATGGCATTGAAAAATGGGAACCTAAATTCAGCTATCACGGCTTTAGATATGTAGAAGTTGAAGGGCTTCCTAAAAAAGCCGATGAAAGCACCCTTACCGCAAAAGTATTCGCCGAAAACATTCCATTCATAGAAAACTATGCGTACTCAGAAGAATTTTTGGCAAAAGTATATGCAAAAAAAGCCATCGTAGAACCCAACTTCAATGAAACAAAGATTGTGATTACACCAGCTTTAGCACAGGAATCAAAAACTTTCGACACAAATTATGGACAAATTAGTAGTCAATCAAACCTTCAAGGTAATAAGTTTAGTTTGAAGCTAAGTATTCCTGCCAACTCTTCTGCACAAATACAACTTCCGTTGCAAACGGGTAAAACCATTAATAATATCAAAGAAGGAGGGAAGTTTTTCATCGTGAAGAAAAAGCCAGTGAAAATAGAAGGGATAACCTACGTAAAAACTGAAAAAGACAAAGCCATTTTTGAAGTTTCAAGCGGTAGTTACGACTTCGTAATCGAATAAAAACACTATGTTTTATTTTAAATTCTCGGTATTTACTTAGAAATACCGAGAATTTTTATTTTACAAAAATATTTTTATTAGTATGCTTGCATAATAATTTTAAAAATATTTATATTTGCGTAATAGTATGCAAGCATAATAATATTTAGATAAAAATAGTCAACTATAAATACCATGACAGCAACCGAAAACAAATCATCAATTAAAGGTGGCGAATTTTTAATCAAAGAAGTTGAAGCTCACCAAATTTTCATTCCAGAAGAATTTACGGAAGAGCAACAAATGATTGCCGAAACTTGCCGTGATTTCTTGAAAACTGAAGTTCACCCACGCCTCAATGAAATTGATACGGCCAAGTCTCCAGAATTAATGTCTTCTTTGATGACAAAAGCTGGTGAGTTGGGTCTTCTCGGAACGGCAGTTCCTGAAGAATACGGTGGTTTTGGTATGAACTTTAATACTTCAATGTTGGTAGCTGAGGCTCTCGGAACAGGTCACTCGTTTTCGGTAGCACAATCTGCTCATACGGGTATCGGAACATTACCGATTGTGTATTACGGAAACGAAGAACAAAAAGCTAAGTACTTACCTCTTTTAGCTTCGGGCGAATGGAAAGCGGCTTACTGCTTAACCGAGCCAGATTCAGGTTCTGATGCCAACGCTGGAAAATCAAAAGCTGTTCTTTCGGCTGATGGAAAACACTATATTATCAATGGACAAAAAATGTGGATAACCAACGGTGGTTTTGCCGAGTTGTTTATTGTTTTTGCTAAAATTGATGATGATAAAAACCTAACGGCTTTTATTGTTGAAAAATCGTTTGGTGGAATCACGATGAATGAGCCTGAGCATAAATTGGGTATCAAAGGCTCAGATACTCGTCAGGTTTTCTTTAATGATTGTCATGTTCCTGTTGAAAATATGCTTTCAAGCCGTGGCAATGGTTTCAAGATTGCTGTAAATATCCTTAATATTGGTCGTATCAAATTGGGTATTGCCGTAGTAGGTGGCTCAAAAGGTTCATTGAATCACGCTATTAATTACGCCAACGAACGCAAGCAATTTGGCGTATCTATTGCTACGTTTGGTGCAATAAAATATAAACTGGCCGAAATGGCTACTCGTATTTTTGCTTCTGAAACGGCCAATTACCGTGCAGGACAAAACATTGACGATGCCATTGAAGACCTAAAGGCACAAGGCTTAGGCGATGCTGAAGCAAAACTAAAGGCACTCGAACAATTTGCTATTGAGTGTGCCATTATGAAAGTACATAGCTCAGAGGTTCTGGATTATGTAGTTGACGAAAGCCTACAAGTTTATGGTGGTATGGGTTACTCGGCCGATGCTCCAATGGAGCGTGCTTACCGTGATGCCCGTATTAACCGTATTTTTGAAGGTACGAACGAAATCAATCGTATGTTGATTGTCGATATGCTTTTAAAACGTGCTTTGAAAGGCGAACTCGACCTCATGGGGCCAGCAATGGCGGTTGGTAAAGAAATCATGTCGATTCCAGATTTCAGTGTTTCTGACGACGAAACACTTTTTGCGGCTGAGAAAAAAGTATTGAAAAACTTGAAAAAAGCAGCGTTGATGGTTTCGGGTGCAGCAGTACAGAAATTTATGATGTCGTTATCAAACGAACAAGAAATTTTGATGAATGTAGCAGATATGGCTATTGAAATTTATGTAGCAGAATCGGCATTGCTTAGAGTAGAAAAACTTATTAGCATCAAAGGTGAAACAGCGGTTGAGCTTCAAAAAGATATGGCCATGATTTATTTACACGAAGCAGTTGCGAAAGTAAACAATGCGGGTCGTGAAGCCATTACATCGTTTGCTGAAGGCGATGAATTGAGAGTAATGCTCATGGGCTTGAAACGTTTCACAAAGATTGAACCAATGAACCTCAAAAACGCTCGTCGCCGAGTGGCCGATGCTATGATTGAGGAAAACAAATACATTTTTTAAAGGATAGGGTAAATTTTTTAAAAAGGCTTAGAATCAACAACTAAAAATCAATAAACCGTCTTTCTGATTTGAGAGGCGGTTTTTTATTTTTCGGAAAAAACGTACCTTTGAGGCCTTGAAATCTAAAAGTAGGCTTATTCTTCATAAACAACAAAATAATGGCATACGGACTCCTTAAAGGTAAAACAGGCATCATTTCTGGTGCATTAAACGAAAAATCAATCGCTTGGAAGGTGGCTTTGAAAGCTCACGAAGAAGGGGCAAAGATAGTTTTGACCAATGCACCGATAGCAATGCGTATGGGTGAAATCAGTAAATTGGCTGAAGTTTGCGAAGCTCCTATCATTGCGGCTGATGCCACTTCGGTAGAAGATATTGAAAACCTTTACACAAAATCAATGGAGCATTTTGGTGGAAAGGTTGATTTTGTGCTTCACTCAATCGGAATGTCGCCCAATATTCGTAAAGGAAAAGCCTACGGCGATTTGAATTATGATTGGTTCCTAAAAAGTGTTGATATTTCGGCTCTTTCGTTTCATAAATTCTTACAAACGGCCGAAAAACTCGATGCTATGAATGAATGGGGTTCGTTTGTGGCTCTTAGCTACATGGCCGCTCAACGTACGTTTCCGTTTTATACCGATATGGCCGAAGCAAAGGCCATGTTGGAGTCGATTGCTCGTAGCTACGGGTATCGTTTCGGAAAACTAAAGAAAGTGCGTGTTAATACCATTTCTCAGTCGCCAACCGAGACTTCGGCAGGTTCTGGTATTGGTGGTTTTGATAAGTTCTTTGATTTTGCCGATAAAATTGCTCCATTGGGCAATGCCTCGGCCGATTCTTGTGCCGACTATTGCATTACTCTTTTCTCTGACCTAACTCGTATGGTTACGATGCAAAATCTTTTCCACGATGGTGGCTTTGTGAATACGGGTATTTCGGAAGATGTAATGGCATTTATGGAAAAATAACTCACGAATCATTTCATAATAAAGCCCCATAATTTTCGAGATTATGGGGCTTTTATTTTTATTAATATTGTACTTTTTAAAGTTTTACCTGTGATTATCAGCGTTTTTGAACTGATTGGTATAATTTTTCCGTTATTTTTGTAGAAACAAATATTTTTATACAATGGAAACCCTCGGTTATGTAGCAGGTATTCTGACCACGATTGCCTTTGTTCCTCAAGTGTTACAAATCTATAAAACCAAATCAGCCAAAGATGTATCGCTGGCCATGTTTTTGATTTTCACTACTGGAGTATTGATGTGGTTGGTTTACGGAATCAAAGCAAATGCTTTTCCTGTGATTGCAGCAAATGCCTTTACGTTGATTCTTTCATTAGTGATTTTGTTTTTCAAGTTCAAATACAGAAAAACATCACATTAATAATCTATTTCGATGCCTGAGCGAAGTCGAAGGCTCGAAATAGATTATTGTTATTTCTTCTCAATAATCTCGTCAATGACAAAAAACGGACGTTTTTTGACTTCAATATAAATTCGGCTGATATACTCGCCAATAATGCCGAGCATCGTTAGCATTACTCCTCCCAAGAAAAACATTCCAACGGCCAAAGATGCCAAGCCTGGCGTTTCTTCGGGTGTATGACCAAATACTTTAAACCCGAAAAGTCTGTGAACTAAGAAGAAAACACCGATAATAAGTGAAGGAATGGCAATAGAAATCCCCAAATAAGTAGAAAGACGAAGTGGGAAACTCGAAAACCCAAAAAGACCATCGAGGGCTAACTGTACTAATTTCTTAAACGTATATTTTACTTCGCCAGCGGCACGCTCAGCACGCTCGTAGGTTACGCCGATTTGCTTGAAACCTGCATACGCACGCATACCACGTATGAAGCGAATCTGCTCGGGCATATCATGCACCAGCACATTTACTACTTTTCTATCCATGACACAGAAATCGCCCGAATCAAGAGGAATTTCAATATCTGAAATAGCAGCCATGATTCTATAAAAACTTGAATAAGCCAGTTTCTTGAAGAAACCTTCTTTACGCTTCGTTCTTACAGCATAAACAACCTCATAGCCTTCACGCCATTTATCCAGAAAACGGTGTAGTTCTTCGGGTGGGTCTTGCAAATCGCCATCCATAATGATGATGGCATCGCCTTTTGCTTCTTGAATTCCTGCCGAAATGGCTGGCTGATGACCAAAGTTTCTCGAAAGTTTAATAACCCTAATGTGTGAGTCCTTTTCGGCCATTACTCGCATCATTGTCAATGAGCTATCTCTTGAGCCATCATCAATCAATACAATTTCGTAATCTTCTTTCCAAGATGGTGCTGAATTGGTCAGACGAGTATAAAGGTTTTGGAGGTTTTCTTCTTCGTTATAAATCGGAATAACAATCGAAATCATTGGTCTGTAAAGTAGGTCGATGTTTAATAATTGCTTAAATGCAACTATTTTTCATTTGATGAGTAAATAAACAACAAGATGCAAAGATAGGTCTTTTGAAGCAGAAAACGGAAAAATAGAAGATAAGAAAACAAAAAAGTCTTGCCTAAGTGACAGACAAAACTTTGCGTTTTTTGGTATGTATGATATATAAACGCTGATGTTGTATGAAAAGTTTTGTAGTTGAAAATTATTCAACTATTTTTCAAAATATTATCAAAACCCAATTTGCCCCGAAAGAGAGGCACTTTAGTAGGTGTTCTAATGCTTGAGGCTATCAACTTGAAACGAAAATTGAGATTTGTAAAAGCTAATAATTTAAAATAAAAAAAAACACTGTAAAATAAGTATTTAGCCGATTTTTAGCAAAAAAGTTTGGAAACCTTGCCCCCCCCCTGCATACATTGTGCCACAATTACGTAATTTGCTGCAGAAAACCACGACTTTTACCACCCAACTTTTGCGTGTAGGTAAAGTTTTTTATGACTATTAATTATTAAAATCATGAAAAAACTCACATTACCAATGAACATCCTCATTCTTTCTGCCTTATTGATAGGCGGTTGTAGGGTCAATGACCCCGTAGCAAACCCTGCCCTAAATACTGATTATAGCATCGTTGATGGTGATACCATAAAAACGGTAGTTTTTAAAGACTACAAGAAACTGAAAGATAAAGACCCCAACGGCAAAAACTACATAACCGTAGGCGATACCATCGTGCTATACAAAGAGCCAAAACTACACACCCCACCCGCCAAAGACCCCGACCTAAGCAAACTCAAAAACAACGACGACCCCGACCTAAAAGGTAAACCACTACGCATGGTAGCCATTGGCGGCAGCCTAACGGCAGGTGTGCGAGACGGTGGCTATTTTAATGAGGGAATCTTGACCTCATACCCCAACCTCATAGCCCGACAAATGAAGCTGCAAAAGTTTGAACAACCGCTTTTTGATGCTACCGATTATAATGGTTTTGGGCGAAAAGTACGCACAAGTTTTAACCCTACAGGTGGGCCTGTGCCGAAGTTTAATGAGGTGAAGAATAATAGTGGGGTGGAGGCAATTGTAGAAACCGTAGGGGGATTTAATAAAGGAAAAGCAGAGAATATTTCTCTTAAAAAATATAAAGGAGAGGTTGAAAACTTTGCTATACCCAATATGAAAATCGGTATATTATCTCCTTATAATAAAGTAAAAGACATAGATTTTGAATATGATATAAAGCCCAGAAAAGAATTTTTGAAAAGAGTGGTATCTGATGAAAATTTGACTTTTACTGAAAAAGTTTTTAGTAAAAAGTTTGACTTCTTTATCTATGAAATGGGTTGGGATGACGTTTGGGAGCGATATATGGATAAAAGTTCTTTTGGTAATCCTTCCGCAGATAATCAACTTAGATTTATGCAAAAAATGAAAGAAAGTAAAGTAAAATATGGTTGTTTCTTGAATATGCCCAATATTTTTGATTTACCTTTTTTTAAAAGTATCAATGATAAAATGATAGATGATATTGTAAATCAATATAGTGAAGTGGGCATATTTATTAGCAATCAATCAGGTGACGGCTACGGAAGAACAAGAACTAAATATCACATGTTTTTACCTTATTCTGATGTGGACTCAATGGTTAGTGTCAAAGTACATCCTGCTTTGAAGAAAGGTATTGATAAAACAAGACCTATAAGCTATTGGAGTGTTTTGAGCAGAGAGAATGAGAATAGTCCTTTTAATAGTATAAAAACCGCTAATCTATCTTACAATGCACAAGCAGCAGCCTTTGCGAAAGATTTTAATTGTCCGTTGGTTGATATTAATGGTCTTTACACGAAGGTGTTGAAAGGCGAATATACAACTGATGATGGTATCAGGGTTGATGGCTCTTGGCCAAATGGCAACTTTTTTTCTGCTGATGGTATCTATCCAACTGCCTTTGGGCAAGCTATTATTGCCAATGAAGCTATAAAGGCTATCAATGCTCATTACAAAATGGAGATACCGTTGATTTCTACTCGTGAGTATCTTAATATAAAGTAACCTTTTCACTTCAATTAAATAAATCATGAAAAAATATATTTTTTTTCAAAAGGCACTGCTTTGCCTTTTGATGATAGTACCATATCTAAACTATGGACAAACCGTAATTACTTATCCTGCTGCCAATACCGTTTTTCAAGCGACTGATGTAAACCCAGATGCAAATGTAGTTGATAATAAAGCTACGGTTTATTTTGCTGGACAGTCAGATGAAGCAACAACTGGAAGTTTTGGGAACTTATTTTATAAACTTGAAAAAAAAGATAATCAAGGGAATTGGTCGATTTATGCAAGTAAAAATGATATTGCCATTATCTCAAGTGCATTAAATAGCTTTCGAAAAGGCTTCTTTTTTAATATTAATGACCTACCGAAGGCTTGGTATCGGCTTACTATTTATAGAAAATGGAGTTTCTTTATTTTCACCATTCGGAGAAATAGAGACAGAAAAGAATTTGGTGTAGGCGATGTATATTTTGTAGCTGGTCAGTCAAATGCGAGTGGATACGATGATTTTAACGAAGATGACTTAGACCCTTACTATAATACAGGAATCATGAATAATATGGCTCGGGTAATTAGTTTTGATGCAGATAAGTCAAAAGTAGACTACGTTGCTCCACTTACAATTACCTCAAATGACCAAAAACGTATAAGGAAAGGCTTACCTTATAATTCTGATGAAAACTCTATTTTTGCATTTAGTCAATTTACAAATGGCACATCACGAAATAATCGTCGAGCTATCTACCCTAATGGCGTTGCTTCATGGAGTTGGTCAATATTAGCAAATAAGATAGCGAATGAAAACCAAACACCTACCTTATTTTTTAATATGGCAGAACCCAATACTTCACTGGTTCTTGATTGGTGGGGTTATCCAACGCCATTTGGTTTTACAAAAACATATAATGGTAATACAGTTTCAACCCTTAAAGGTAAATTTCATGAAACATTAAAAACTTAGGGTAATCTTCTCGGAGCAAAAGCTGTTTTATGGCATCAAGGAGAGGCTGATTGTGCTGCATTAGGATACGTCCCTAATCAATATCCTATCGGAGAATACCAAACCAAATTAGGTAACTTAATTGATTTATCAAGGCAGGCATTGAATGATGGCACTAATAAAAAACTTTCATGGTATGTATCAAAGGTCTCTTATGCCACAGGTGGAAATAACTGGTCAATTAATGGTCATACAGGACCTACTGCTTTGAACCCTGCGGCAGGAAGGATAGATATTACTTCAAAGTACACACATAATGGATTAAAGAATGTACAGTTCAACAATTCTAATGAAAGAATATACCAAGGAGCCGAAACAGATGATAATGGAGAAGGTGAAAGGGCACCAAGACAAAGAATACATTTTTCAGGAAGTTCGTTAGAGACATTAGCAAATGAGTGGAAAACCGCAATATATAATTCTTATTCTAACGAAGCCGTTACAGCAACACCATTATTACAACTGACAAGTGTAACAAG
>JACCDW011427967.1_pt1 | contig 33215 bp, 17 predicted proteins | sample 7449781 | NCBI WGS metagenome assembly JACCDW01 (sample SAMN15323449, study PRJNA562643) | freshwater metagenome | isolation source: river surface water | place: USA:Blue River Watershed | collected 2017-08-18
GAACAAACACCCCTACTTCAGGAAATACCTTTTCTCTTGCAGATCAGTATATAAATCCTTCCTTGAAGGATTATTGGTTTGGGTCAAGAGAAGCTTCTCAACAAGAGATCTCGAATGATATCGTTTCAAGATGGTCTAATCTGGGTTCGGTAAATCCCAACAAAGGGCCCACTGCCAGATCTCTCTTTTATAATGCTGCCAATTTATATGGGGATGATGCCAAATATGGACAATTTCTTTTTTATTCCTTTTCAAACAATTCAAACACTTTCCGTCAAGAATATTACCAATCCGAACAAACTCAGTTTAACCCCGCAATTTCTTCGGTAGCATCCAAAAATCCATCCGCCGGAGCTTTGGTCAGAGCCAGCAATGAAACCATGGCCTCTACCAATCCAGGACAGATGGGAAATACAACCAACACTGGTAACAATACGATTGGTAATCCGGGCAAAATTATCGGGGGAGCATCCGCTCCTTACTATTGGAGAGACTTTTTGTATTGTAAATATTATGGAACAATTCCTAATAATTATATGATTACCCTGCGCAGATTTCCTGCTCCCATGAGGGATAATCTCTCTGTTCCTCCTGGACTCGAACAGTCCGATCTTTATAAAAAAGAAGGAGCTGGAAGGCCGGTTGCCCAGGCGGTTACCTGGTGGGGTGGACAAACAGGAAACACTTTAAATGACATTTTGTCTTTTTCAACTGGTTTAAAATTTGACACTAAAACTCAAGCAGAAATAGCTAAAGTGGAAGGTTTTGACCAAGGTTTTTTTAAATCAGTTTTGGGTAGAGCTTTGGGAACATCGGCTAATATCCTAGGAGGCGGTGCTTTATTTGGAGCATTGGGAGACGTAGCTTCGGTGCTTATTTCAGCTACGGATTCTGGAAGAGGGGGAGTAACAATTCCAAGAATTAATAATGCTCTGAGGGATAAAATGCAAAATTCTCCTAACGGACCTCTATCTGATTTTATTTTTAATGCGGTCGATACGGTGGATTCAACTTTAATGAGAGGCAGAGGTTTAACTTATACAGCAGGACCGATTACACTCAAATTTCACTATGAGCTCACCTCTGTTGGAGAGGTAAATACGAAGGCTGCTTTAGTGGATATTATCGGCAACCTGCTAGGTCTGGGAACTAACTATGGAATTTTTTTAACCCCTGATGTTAGATATGACAATGGATTCCCTCCCATAGGATTTCCTGGCGGAGATAAAGGTTTAATGGCGTTTTATTCTGATCCCATCGGATGGGTCAAAACCACAATTAAATATCTGGCCGATCCCGATGGAACCACCAATGATGATCCACAGGCTCAACAACTGAAAAAATTCACCAGCGACATTCAAAAAGCTACCGCTGATATCCAATCTATGTTAAAACAGATTGAAACCGCCGAGGGAGGATATCAAGAATTGGCTAAACAGATTGATGGACCTTTGGGTAACATTTTGGCCTATTCCTTGGCTGATGATTTGATTGAAAAATTCCAGGCTCCATTATCCCTTAAAACCGGAGCACCTGTGGGAGAATGGCATCTGGTGGTGGGGAATCCCATGAATCCTATTGCCATGATTGGAAATTTGGCCTGCACAAATTTAGACATTGATTTTGGCGAAGTGTTAGGTCCTGACGATTTTCCCACTGAAATTGTAGCCACATTTACTCTGGAGCACGGCAGAGATCGCGAAAGAGGAGAAATTGAATCGATGTTTAATCGAGGTGATGGTAGATTGTATCAATCCACTTTGCCTACTTACTCTAACACCCAGTCTCTATACAGCCAGGCTTTAACAGATGGCCAATCTATCCCGGTTGATCCCAACGATTCTACCTTGGCTAATCCTTATTTATTTATCTCTAATTACGATTTTACACCTGGAGCAATTCAAAACAACGTGATTAGCCCAACCAATCCTACTCCATAAACTCATGTTAAATATAGATACTTTATTTAGAAATAAAACCATCTTTAATCCTAACCGAGATTTACAAAGTAACGGCATCGGTATTTGGGATTTAACTGCGGGTTCCATGGATTTTAGAAACATTAACCTGAAGATCAATCGTTATTTCTTGGTTCGAGAGGAATTTCAGATGAGACCAGATCAGCTGGCTTTTCAGGCTTTCGGCGACATTTCTTTAACTGGGTCTCTGATGAAAATTAATGGCATCTCAAATCCTTTCGCCTTAAAAGAAGGTAATTTGATTGTGGTGGCCAAAAAAGAAAGAATAGATGCTGCCTTTACTCTTAGACAAGCAACTTTACTCCAGTCTAACACAACCCAGAATCCAAACCAACAATTTAGAAATGTACAAGAACAAAAGAAATTTCAGATCTCTAACTCTAGACAGAAATTTTTAGAACAGAGGGCAAAAGCAAAAAACGCTCCCGAGCAGATTTTACCTCCAAACTTTACCCAGCCAGGAGAAAGACAAACTGTAAGAACTAATGTGGTTATTGGCTTGGCACCAGACGTCAGCAATGCACCAGCCAATCCGGCCGGCAATTTGAATTCCACCCCGAATTAAAAATGGCAGCAGATCAAATCATCATCAACAATCTGGCTCGAACCAGTATTCAGTTAGATCAGCTGGTAGTTCCCAACAGAACCGGGGGAGAAAATCAGGGTTTAGATGATGCCTTAATGGATGCCGATGATAAATCTTTTGGTGGATATAGACCAGTAGTTTTCATCAACGGGTATTTTGTAGACAAATATCTTTCCCATTTGGAATTGGATATGACCGGATTTTTACCCGAAATTAGATTTCAATTCTCGATGGATAATCCCATGTTTTTAAACATAAATTATCCTAAAGATGGGGATATAGTTTCTGTTTATTTTCGAAGTTGGGTTTCCGTTTATCGTCCTCTCAGAATGGACTTTAACATTTTAACTGTCAAATCAGGTGTTTCCGAAAACCCGGAAGGAACAAATATTACTTTCAATATTCTGGGTGAATGTCGCATCCCTGCCCTGTATAACGAGGTTTCAAAGGCTTTTAGAAATTCCACTTCTTATGATGTTCTATTTCAAGTTTCTCAGGATCTTGATTTGGGATTTTCTGCGAATGAAACAGAAGTTGTGGATACCATGACTTGGATTTGTCCCAACATGTCTTACTATGATTTCATCAGAGAGGTTGTGTCTAGATCCTATAAAGATGACCGTAGTTTTTTCACGGCTTTTATTGATTGTTATTACAATCTAAACTTTGTAAATCTGAACAATCAAATCACCACCTCTGATGTAGTTCAAGAGTGTCGAGTTGTTAGAGGTTCTGCAACAGGCACAGCGGATGATACCGCCTTCGCTAAAACAGAGTTATCTGAGCAATTAATTCCCTTGGTTTTGACCAACGAAAAAGGAAATGCAGATTTACCCACTTATATTCAAGGTTACACTCTTATTTCAAATGCCGGCAATATCACCAACCACCGAGGATATATCCAGGAAGTACAATTTTGGGACGAAGGACTGATCACAGAAAATGAAATAGAAAAATACATCAGATATACCGTTGAAACCATCACCACAGAAAATGTAGGGGAAAATATGATTTTACAAAGGGGAAGAGCGAAAGAAAAAATATATCAAAGAGAATACAGGAAAAATTGGTATGGGATTCTTAATAATTTTCAAGATGGAGGAGTCCATGAAAATTTCATCCAGGCCCTGGTGCAAAATGAAATTAATAACGACGACATAAGGAAATTCACCTTGAGAGTCGAAACAGCTTCTTATTATGGGGGCATATACCGAGGAATGGCAATTCCAGTCTTCATCTATGTGAACGATCAAGGTAAAAGAAAAGAGAACACCGGTGCGAATAGCAACCAAAACCCAGAGCAAGACATAAACCCGGTTATGGATAGATTTCTGTCTGGTGTTTATATCGTGATGGGCATAAAGGTAAATTATGATTCTCTTAGGGGTATTTACATGCAGTTGGATTTGTGTAAGAGAGAATGGATTTTGAATAGTGCTGGGGAATTCCCTAAAGCATTCCCGATCAATTTAATTACAGGATAAATAAGAACATGGGAATTCAGGCCACAGACAGAAATAGAAATTTGTTTTTGAAAGGATTTAGACTTTCAGATCAAGGAAAAAATGAGGATCCTACATATTTGGGTTTCAAATTTGTCTTTGATTTTGGCACCCTACCAGTCAATCCTGAATATGGTTGGGCTCCTAGTCCATTGCTGCGAATCGCCAATTATACCGCCGGCAATGGAGCAGGAATGGCTTCGGGACTGGAAAATCCATTTGGACAGCCGGCCTACAATTTAGGTGGTCCTATTTATTATTCCACTTACAATTATTTGTTACAAAGAGAAGGAGCTTTTGGAGCAGAATCTGATCGCATCAAAAGAGCCAATGCTCTGCGACAATTTCAGGTTTTATTAAATAATATCAATAATAATTCTCCTTGGTTTTTTCAATCCATTGATGGATTAGACAGATTAGATAAAATTTCCAGAACCGGTTTCCAAGATGAATCGGGTTTTGATGGATTCAATCCCCAAAAAACAGACGGTAAAACTTTAACAATTGGCTGTTTGGAATCCTTGAATTTGAGAATTTCCGCCTTGGCCAACTTGTATGAAACCGCTATGTTCGATGCCGATAACATGAGATGGCTAGTGCCCAGAAATTTGAGAAAATTCACGATGTATATTTTCGTGACGGAAATTAGGAATTTCTTTAAAACATCAAGACTAACTGGGGCGTCAACTGTTTTGGCTTCTTTAGATAATTTATCTAATGTTTTGACCACCAATCGCAATCCTGGTTCTAATATTCAAAATCTGGGCATAGAAGACCCCATCGAAAATGTGTCCGGAAATCCAGGCAACTCTTTTACCAGTTTTGTGTCGAATGTGTTTGGCCAATCTGGTTTACAAAATGATGTGCAGGCTTTCCGCAATCAACAGGATCAAAGTGGCATCAAACCCGTTTTCATTTATGAGTGTCACCAGTGTGAATTTGATTTTAGCACCAGCACTCCTTTAGCTTCGTCAATTGATATGGGTAGCTCCTCGGCAGATTCACTCATGGCCAAACAAAGTTTTAAGATTCACGTGGGGAAAGTCAGAATCAAAAATCAATATCCCAACATTCGAAACGATAAAAAACCTTTGATTCTAGCAGATGGGGCATACCAATCAAGATCCTCTGTACAAACTGCCGCCTTAACTTTGGAAACCATCGCCAGCCAAGCTAATGAATTGATCACCAATTTCACTTCTGCTGCTGTTAACGATTTGGTCAATGAAGGGATCAATCAATTTGTCAACCCCGCTTTGTCTGGATTAAACCAATCCCTCCTAGGCAACATTTATTCATTCAATCCATCCCAAATTGGGAGAATGGTTACCCCAAATGGATTTAATTTCAATGATGCTCAAAATTTCCTTAATGGAGCGGCGGCAACTGGCATAGATAACATTTTCAAGGGTAATTTACCCAACCCACAAAAGATGGGATTGGGAGGTCCGCCAGAAAGAGCCTACCCTCCAATTTCTCCTCCAGAAGACGTGTACCCCAGAGTTCCTGGTACTGATCTAGGAGCTCCAGGTAGAGTTTATCCTCCTCCTGCAGGAGACGTGTATGATTCTGTGCCTGGTCAGGATTTAGGGCCACCAGATCGGGTTTATCCCATCCCCACAGGAGACGTTTATGATACGGTACCTGGATCTGATTTGGGGCCACCTGATCGGGTTTATCCTGGACCTGTTGGTGATGTTTACTCGGATGTACCAGGGGCAGATCTTGGAGTTCCTGATCGTGTTTATCCAAATCCAGTGGGAGATGTTTATGACCAAGTTCCTGGTTCCGATCTTGGAGTTCCTGATCGGGTGTATCCAGTTACAAGTGGGGATGTATACGAGGATGTGCCTGGACCAGATCTAGGAGTTCCTGATAGAGTTTACCCTACCCCCGGAGGAGATGTCTATACAGATGTTCCGGGCAGAGATTTGGGTGTACCTGATAGGGTTTATCCCACTGATCCCATAGGGGACATTTATTCTGGTGTACCTGGAGCGGATTTGGGAGTTCCTGATCGGGTTTACCCAATCACTCAAGGTGATGTTTATACAGATAACAACTTTGCAAACTCTTTGCCACGCGAACAAGTTTATGCTCCTAGCACTTTTGCAAATATAGCAGGAGAGCTTAGAGCCAGAGAAAATTCTTTTACTGAACCCCCTGGATCTGTGTATGAGATTCCGGTGGCAAGACCTCTTCAAGGTGGACTGGGTGATGTTTATCCTCCCACCTTAGGGGATTTTATCATAGAGCCTCCTTTAAATTTAGGAAACATGAAACCTCCCACTAAATTTAACCCTAGTTTAGGTACTTTTAATCCCACCGAAGAAATAGAAGACGAACAGTAATGTCAAGCCCCCGTTTTTATTTAGGACAAGTTGTAGATATCGATGATCCCAGAAAATCTGGCCGAGCTAGGATCAGAGTTTTTGGATTGTTCGATGGTTTGGAAGATCAGGACATTCCATGGGCTAGTCAAATCAGCGGATTATCTTTTGGAAAGGGTGGAGCTGGTACCATCTCTATTCCTAAATTAGGAGCGGTTGTTGTCGTCCAGTTCGATGGACAGAATTATTACAAGATGAACTATTATGGGGAGAAGGACTATGCTCAGGACATGTTAGCCGAGATAGCTGACTCCTATGAAGGAGCCCAAGTTCTCGTGTACGACACAGAGGCTGAGCCTGGACCTTTAACATTATTTTACACCAAAAAAAAGGGAGCCGTTTTTTCTCTGGGAAATGCTAAAATCCAATTGGATACTCAAGATGGTGGTCAGCTGAGAATCGTAATTGAAATGGGACAAGACCAAATTCGGATGGAAAATAACAAAGTGATTATTAACTCTAATAATATAGAACTGGGCGAAGCTGCCATCGAGGCAGTGATTAAAGGTAATACCTTTCAAACTTATTTTAATTCACACACCCATATTGGTAATCTGGGTGCTCCTACTTCTCCTCCCGTGGTTCCGTCTACTCCTAATCATCTTTCTACGGTGAGTAAAACCCTGTAAAAAATGGCAATTTTACCCGATAAAATACTTTCGGATCAACAAATTTCATCTTTTGTTGCTAGAGTCAACTCCACTGCAGATAAAATAGTGGGGGATTCTAAATTTGAAATTCCAAATCCAGCCCTGCCAGGATTGGGATTGGTAATTAAATTACAAATTCGAACTTTTGAAAAATCTATAGCTTCTTTTTTTGCTCCCATTTTGCTCGGAAAACAAATTTTAAATGAGGCCTTTCAAAAAACAAGAATTTTAAAATACATCAACGAACAACTTCAAAGATTAACAACCCTATTTACTAACCCCATCCAATTTCTTTTGGACGAGGGAATCAACTCCAATTTGAGAGATTTTCCTTTTCCTATTTTTTTTCTATATACACCGAATAGGACCCCGACCGCTGTGGATCAACAACTTCAAAGAGAATTGGAATTTTCACCGACAGAATCTATAAGCAACGATTTACTTTTTCCCTATCAAATTCTTTTTGAAACTGAGGAGCCTCCTTCTCCTGGATTTGTAACAACAACTTCCAATTCTTTAGCTACAACAACTGAACTTTTAGTAAATTATACAACTCAGGAAAATACAAACGACATTCCACTTTTGCTTCTAAAACCTGGAGATTATTTTTCATTGGAAGAAAATAACTTTTCTATCACATATCAAATTTCCGAAATCAATTTTTTAGAAAATTTTGCCAAAATCTTTGTTCAGATTAAGGCATCCACGGCACCAACTGTGCCTGTTGAATCACAAAAAGTTTTTGTTCCTGGATTTTCTGAATCTTCGATAAGGATTTCTAGGAGAATTAATTTAAGACAATTTTTAACACCAGATTCTAAACTAATAATTCCATTTTCCGCCTTAGGCATAAATTTACCTTTAATTTCCGACATTTCTTTAGAACTTGGAAATTTTGATCGGCTGAATGAGAATAATCCAACCTACATTTTCGTGAAAAATTTAGAAAATTTTGCAGGTTTAAACTTTGCTAAAGTTTTAGCCGAAATGATTGATGGGGTTTTTCCACAAATAGATTGGGAAGAAATTCAAAAACAGGAAGAATTTAGAAATATACAAGAAAAATCAAAGTTAGAAATTGTAAATTTGGCTAGATTTATTCAAATAGGAACAGAAAATCCTTTTTTTTTAATTCGTATCATTTTAAATTACATTAAACTTCTTTTTCTTCCAATTTCGGTTTTTATTTCTGTAATCACTTCTTTGGCATCGGAGATAACAAATCCTTTTTCCTTGATTAGGACTGTTTTGAAATTTTTATCCAACCCTCTTAAATTTGTATGCGATATAATATCAGAAGCTTTTCTGAATTTTTTAAGAACTTATTTAGAACCCCCTTTAGCTCCAATTATCCCTTGGAATGAACTGAGAGAGGATCCACAAGATAAATCCAGAGGTCTTAAACCCTTGTTTTCGGATTTGATTTGTGGTTTATTTTCGAAAAAATTAAATACATATCAACCAAATGCCAATTTTTTTGCACAAGAGTCAAATAAACTTCGAACTCCAAACCAACCGGCTACCACAATTCAGCTGAGTTATACTTTATCTGAAAATCCAATTCCTGCAGATGGAGATGTTTCTTTAGAATCTGTAGTTCTGGCACAAAATAAAATTGTTAGATTTAGTCCCACCACCAACACGGTTGAAAATGGATTGGCTTATTTGGCTTCTTTAAAAGTTGGGGACTCTTTTTATCTCACCACCAACAATCAGTTTCAAAATTTTAGAATAACATCACAAAAGTTTGTGATTGATCAAACCGAAAATTATTTTGAATATGGAGTTCAAGCGGTGAATGAAGTAGATTCTTTTGTGCCTCCTGAAGAATTTTACATTCAAAATGCAGCCCAAGGGATAGTTTCAGAACAATTTAAAATTTCAATTTCTTTTCTTAATCCAAACTTAGAGTTTCTTTTCATTCTCGAAAAATATCTACCCATCAAGGCTATTGCAGCCTGGGAAAGCATCAAAGGAATATTTGCCATAACCGTTGCACTGGCCATAGAAGTTCCTTCATTGATTGCCGATGTTTCGAAAGCAATTTTCTCTTTCGTACCTTCGACAGATGGAAATAAATTCAATATAAACCCAACAGTAAATTCAGAAAATTTAAACCCGACCTCTCCTCTTTTAAATTCCACTCGAGATTATTTGACAGGTTTTATCAGTACATTGGGGATAGACACAGATCCTAATAGCAGAAATTTTGGAGAATTCAGGGATGATGAAATCAACATAATTTCAAGAGATTTCTTCCGTGAACTTAATCAAAATGAAATTTTTCCCTCTCTTCCACCGGAGGATCCAAATTTACCTGGGTTGAATCCAGGAATTCAATTGGCTTTTTTGGAATTGCAAAAATCTAGACAGGAACAAGGACTGCCTATTTCTGTTTATCGACAAGATTTACCTTTAGAATATCGTAATAATTTTAGATGGAATTCTCTAACCTTAAATCAAATCGGCGAACAATTGAAGGTTTTGTCAAGAGTAGCTTACATTTTTTCTAATCCTGCAAACGTAAATTTCTTAGATAAAGATGAAATAAAAATAACGGTCAGAGGTCTATCTGAGGATGGAAACAATGTCATAATTTTAAGAGAAAATGGCCCTATTTGGCAAACCTTTTTGGATTATTCTTTCTTTAGAACTTATTCTCCTGAAATCAGAGAGAGGAGAAACACCTTTAATTTGAATGATGCTAGATATCATCTTTGGCATAATTTCAGTTTTGCTAGAGACATTTTATTAGCTTCTTTGAGAGACTAATTTATAAAAAAGAACCGAAAAGATATATAGATGGTCTTTTTAAACCTAAAAAAATGAAATCGAAAAAAATTTCTATCGAAACCACAAGTTTCAACTGGGATATTCCCAACAATTTCACGGTTAATTCTAAATTTAAGACCGCTGAAAAAACCAAAGTTTATTGTCACGAGAGTTACGCTTTGGAATTGTACAATCTCATGTTAGGAAATATGATGGGGCTGAATACTTCTAAAGATTTAAACCCCGGGACTTCTTATTCTTGCGTGATCTCTGCTTTAGATGCTTCTCATGCTTTAGCTCAAACTTCTTCCGGTCAAACTCTCTACATTGATCTAAAAAAAGAAAAAAAGGATGCTGATAGATTGGGGCTAGGAGAGGTGATCAATTTTGAAGTTGGTAACGAGGTTTCCGCAGTTGTCAGACAAATAGCAGGTACTTATTACGGTTCGGTCGTTGAAAGTTACACCCAAAATTTGAAAACAGAATTCTTTGATCAAATCAAAAAAGAAACTCTGGCTTATGAAGCTAGAGTAGAGTCTATCAATAAAGGAGGCTACATTGTGGATGTTAATGGTATAAAATGTTTCTTACCTGGATCCTTAGCCGCTGCGAATAAGATTACAGACTTTGACGCTTATATTGGCAAAAAGTTTTATGTTATGATTGATGGTTATGTGGCAGCAAAAGACATTTTTGTTGTTTCATACAAGAAGTATTTACATAAAATCATGGACCATAAAATTCAAGAGTTGGATTTGACCAAAAAGTATAAAGGACATGTGACTGGCACATCTGCTTTCGGTGTTTTCGTTGAATGGGAAGAAATTTTCACAGGCTTAATTCACAAAACAGAATTTGAAAATCAGATGATTGAAGGTTTTAATCCTGGAGATGAAATTGAATTTTACATCAAAGAAATTAAAGACGATAATAGATTGACTTTGACCTTTGGAGAGCCTTTAGAAAAAAATAAGTGGTTGTTCGAATTGAAGAAAAGTGTTGAAGAAGGTACAATCGAACCCATGGAAGCTATTGTTAAGCATAAAAGAAAAAATGGAGCCTTGATCGAAATTGGGGACTCCGGCCAACTAGCACTAGTTCCACAGGAAAAATTGGGCAAAAATTCAAAAAATCTCCAAGCTGGTGATACCATTAGAGTTCAGGTTTATCAGGTAGATGCCTTAGCAGGAAAAATATTCGCTCGACAAGTTTAATGAACTCACATTTTGACAAATACCAGGCTCTCTCTTCTGCCATTCTCGGATTTGAATTTGAATTCTTTTCCGAGATGGTTAGAGGTAGAATTGTCGAGTCTTTGTCTAAATTATTGAACAAAAAAGTCGTTTTATCTGACAAGTACCACTCCAAAATTCCAGTCAGCGCCAATAGCTTCAAGTTGGAACCAGATTATTCTGGAGGCAGTAAAATGAACGAACTTGTCACAGGTCCTATGCCCTATGGGGAAGCTATGCCTGTGTTAATTAAGATTTTGAAGTGGATTGAGTCCAACGGCTGGACCAACGATAGGTGTGCATTTCAATTTTCAATTTCATTTGATCCCACTAATCGGGAATTGGAAAAGATGGAAAGGTTGGACCGTCTGAAGTTCATCTTGGGGATTGACGAGGGAATTGTGTATTCTTCTTTTGGAAATCGAACCAACAATGTCTACGCTAAATCTTTAAAAAAGATTGTTCCGGTCAATAAATTTTCTATTTTAGAAAATATCACCGTCATAGATCCCAAACTTTTCAAATTGCCAGGCGAGAAATATTATGGAGCCAATTTCACCAAATTGCAAGATGGATATGTTGAAATACGATATCTTGGAGGCAAGGATTACCAAAAGAAAATTGGACCTATTTTAGAAGTCACAGATTACGTTACCCTGTTGTTACATGACATTTTATCCGGTAAAAAAGGATACGGTCAAGGTGATGTTGAAAAGTTACAGGAGATGATGAGACAACACACAAAAGTGGTCAGAAGCTTCTCAAATCCAGATTCTTTCTTTGTGAATTATCCAGATTTCCACGTGTTGGTCGATTTGAAGGGTTACGAAGAAAACATCAAAACTTACTGGTCACACATCAGAGAAAAAATTTTCGACCTTATTGTGGAAGGTGGAATAAACTCTTGTTTCTTCAATTATGATACCTCGATTGGGCGGTTTCAGATCAAGGATGCTAAAAGTAAAAATGGTCTGATTCTGAAAGACATTGATATTTTTGATAGTGTAGTCAAAAATGGAAAATTATCCAATTGTAATTTATACGGAACACAGGTTAAAAATTCAGAGTTGTATGATTGCAAACTTGTTTTTGGTAACAAACTTTTCGAAAGCAAATTTCAAAATTCAATTGCAGACTATGGTAACCTGTTGGAGAATTGCTATATAGATTGTCCCCAACAAATGGTAGACTGTGAAGTTAAAGGGGGAGTGTTAAGAAAAGCAGATTTGGGTAGAAATTCCCTTATTTCGGAACAAACTGAAAAGGTGAAAGATTTCAATGAAATTAGAACAAGTCGTTTTATAACCGATTCTAGATTGAAAGATTTGAACGATCCGATCACCAAGATTAAATTCAAAAATATCAACTACTAATATGACTTTAGAAGAATTGATTCAGGAAATTAAGGACGATCTTTCAGCTAGTTGCGCTTTGCCTTATAATCTCAACGACCAAGAAATCAAAAGGATTATCAATCGTGCTAAGGCCTGGATGTATGATAACTATCAGTATGCAGTCGAAAAAAGGTACTTTGTTCTGGGGGGTGCTTTCTTCCAAACCCCTCAATTTAGAAACACCAGACAGGTCCAACTCCCAGATAAGATTGTCACAGTTTTCGATGTGAGAGAAACCAATGGGAATGGAATTTCTGGCAACCCGGACAAAGATTTCGGAGATTCCAAGTTGATTGGTTCTGAACTCCTGCTTTCTCCTTTTACGGGGGACAATCTGGTTTATAGAACTGTAATGTATTCTTATTTTGATTTGGCTAAGGCTTATCTTCTACCCACTTACGCTTTCAGCTGGAATAAAAACACCAAAAAATTAACCATTCTGGGGAGAGATCCAGTTCCCGCTAAAAACTCCTCTTCTCCCCAAAGCAACGCTGGTTACAATTTGACACAGGCTGTAGTTGTCAGTTGTTATGTGGCAATCGAGGATTATGAATTATACAATGATGAACTTTTTATTCGATATTGTTTTGCTAAAGCCAAACAATCTTTAGTAAAAGTATTGAGTGCGTTCGATTATAACCTACCCGGAGGCGTAAGAGTGAACACTTCCACCTTGTCACAAGAAGCTTCTACCGAATTACAGGAGGTGATGACCATGATTAATGGCGAGAACACACCATCTTATTTTTTGCAGTGGTCGTGAAAAATATACATTTTTCATTCCAGATTTTCCAATTTTTCCTTCTTATTTTACCTGGATATATAATGGGAAAGCAATTTTTCCATGATAGAAATTTACAATCGAGATCCAGGAGATCCTTTTTATAAATCTGATGTTTTAGAAACAACGGATCCGATCGAAATTTGCATCGGTCAACTTAAAATGTTGTTACTAACGATCAAAGGAGAGGTACTGGGAGATCCCTCTTTTGGTTTAAGTTTAGAGGAATTGGTTTTTAGCCAAGAACTTTCCCAAAAAACGCTCACCGACGAAATTGCCAGGCAAATCAAAAATTATGTGCCTATTTTCTATCAATTGAATGGCTATTTCAATGTTGAATTTTATGCTGGCACAGAAAGAGATATTGTCTATCTAAATTTCTTTATTCCAAGCTATGGTGGCAAAAGTCCCCTGGTTTCCCTGAAAGTAACTTAAAAGTATGTCAACTAATATTTTCCAGAAAAACAATATCCTGATTAGGGGTCTGTTAAACGACACCTACAATTTTCTCCAGAGAACATACAATCAAACTCGAAATGTGTTTACTGTTGCCTCTGCCTGGGGTCAAATTCTTTTTGTGTTGGAAAATATTTCCCAGTTGATTTTATACTTTATCGAGGATTCAATCACAGAATTAAACATTTATCAGGCCAGCCGGGATTATTCCATTAAAAGTTTAGCGCGGATTGCTGGTTATGATCCCGCACGGGGCATGGCTGCTCAAGGAGAAGTTGCCGTCACTTGGAATTTGAGAGAATCTGATGTGGGTGGAGGAGCAGTGATTTTGTCTGGCAGACCTAAAATACAATGTGAACAAAATGGATTAATTTACACTCTGTTACTGAATGGACCCTCGGTTAAAGTTCCTTTAAATAGAGGGGCTACCTTCAATTTCAAGATTGTACAAGGGACTTTTCAAACATCTACCTTTACCGGAACAGGATCAGCTTTACAAAGTTATAATGTTGTGTCGAAATCTGGAACTTTGATAGACCAATTTTACGTCGACATTTCCGTCAACGACGTGCCATGGAAAAAATATTTTTCTTTGTATGATATTCCTTTAAATGCTAGAGGCTATCTGGTGAAATCTGGAATTTCCGAAGGAATTGATATTTATTTTGGAAATGGAAATTTCGGGCAACCCCCCTTGAGAGGAAGTATTATTAAAGCTGAATATCTTCAAACTAGCGGATTTAGTGGTAACATCGCCTCGAGAAAAGATCTGCAATTGACCTATCGATTTATGGACACTGGCACAGATCTATTTGGTAAAGAGGTTAATTTAAACACATACCTAACAATTTTAGGCGTGCTGGATCCAACTTTTGGCAGTGATCCGGAACCCATTGAATTAACTCGTTTGGTCGCACCCAAAACTTCTAGAGCCTTTGTGTTTGCTAACTCGGAGAACTATGAAATTTATTTACAAAGATTCAACATTTTCTCTCAGATTCATGCATTTACCACTTATGGAGATGATTTTTTAGATGATGATAACGTTATTTATCTTTTTCTGGTACCAGACGTATCAATAAATATTTTGAGTGGCCAGGATTATTTTGACGTGCCGGCAGAAAATTTTGTTTTAACCACCATCCAGAAGCTTTCGATTTTAAATTTATTGGAAGATTCCGGTCAAATGATTGCCACAACTGTTGTGAAAATTTTAGATCCGGAAATTCAAAACTTCGTTGGCAATCTAGTGTTGTCTATCTTCGAAGGTTATGACCCAGAAATTATCAAGGATAAAGCTCGTAGTTCTATTGCCCAGTATTTCTTAAATTTGAAAAGAAGAGACAGAATTCCAAAATCTGACATCATTGCCATCGTTGAAGCAATTGATGGTGTTGATTCTGTTTCTTTTTATTTTGTGGGTCAGGCCAACGAGGAATATCACACTGCGGTTGATAAACTACCCAATGTTAGTGCGGCTCAATTAAATCGCCAAATTGGTTTAGACGAGTTTGGTGATGTTATAATCAACACTGGGGAATTGGTTTTGATGAGGGGTGGTTGGACGGATAGGTATGGTACGTATTACGAGGTCGGCATTGTACCAGGTAAACCCTCCGCTTTGAATATTGTCATTTCTTCGATCAACCCCAGAACTCTTTCGACCCAATTGAACTCCGAGCAAAGAGCAAAAATCATAGCTCAAAATCAGTAGGACATGGCACAAGATTTTTCACCAAATTTTCCACAAAATACAGTTAATTCCTATACTGTGAGTGGAGTAAAGTTCAAATCCTCAACTCCTGCGTTTGAAACCAATAACGATCTGTATTTAACCGTACAACAAGCTCAGCTTAGAGCTTATAATTTAGGTTGCACCGGATATAGAAGCGCTATCACAAATTCTGTCGGCCAAATTCAATATGCGCCGTGTTCTTCATTCAGCACTTATCAAATGATAATGAGTCAAATGACACCCGCCAACACGACCAGAAGATGGTATGCCTTTGATCCCACCGAAAATATAAATGATCTTCAGTCCTCCATCAATAATTTTGGTTATGAGGGATTTGATTATAAAAATCAAATCTTTGAAAGAACGATGTCTAATCTTTTATTTCGTGATCCCACTAAAAATTTAATTTTAGAATATTTTCAAAGAGTTGTGTTTGCTTTAATTGAAAGTGTTAAACAAATTCGAAATTACTTTAATTACACCGTACCCTTTAATAACAGAAAAGTGTTCTAATTTATGACCAGCCAAGATCTCAAATTTTTTAATAAAAGAGGAGAACCCCTAAATTTTGAGTATGTGGGACCAACTGCATCTGGTCCTTTAGCTGCAAGTTTTAATTTTTTATCGGATCCTACCACTCTCACACCGACTTCGGGTTTTATGTCTCTACAAGATCTGGGTTCAAATTTAATTTATTTGAATTCTACAGATCAAAACGGTTTTTCTATTGTTCCCTGGTTTAATTCGATTGTAACTGCTTTAACTCAAGGAACAAAAGTGATGTTAACCTTTACGTACTATCCTGCTCAAACCCTGGTGTGCGTGATTTCCTCAGCAGCTTTATCTGGCGGTGTTATAACTTTAGCAACTCCGCAATATTTGGGATCTCCTTTTATTTCTGGCGGTACTCCTGTAACTTGTGAAACCAAATATGAAAATTTAGCGGGAGGGTACTTTAGAGGAACTATTTTTTTTGATGAGGTGTCAGCAGGTTTGTATGAGAATGAACAGTTATTTATCGTTCAACAATTTAGAGACACCTCCTCCGGACAAATTTTTTTAGGATTCCCTCACACAGGAGCTACTGGTTCTGCCAACAATCCACTTTGGCGCACTAGATGGGAAAATTCAAGTTACGGGGATGTGGATGTATCCAATATAATTTTTACCTATGAGATTGTAGAGAATGACCCAGAATTGGATGGGTTACCTTCAATTTTAAATTATCAAAATATAGCTTTACCTGTTATCCAGAATCCGGGAGATTCTTATTTCAGTGGTTACATTCAAACTCCAGAATCAGGAACTCCTTCTAGAGCAATGCAAATCAATGTTGGGATAAATTCCAGCGATGTTGCTTCTAATATTTACGAAAGAAAATTAATTTTAGAAGACATTACTTATGGGTTAGAGTCCCCCTATAAAATAGCGGAAATTTTATTCTACGGCCAGATCATTGGTGAAGATTCAAGGCTGGATGTTCTGACCCAAAATTTAGGACGTGCTTTTTTCGGTTCGGATTCTGTTATTTTGAGAAATCACGACCCCAACGAAATTTTACCCAACTACGTTGAAATAAACGAAAAGAGGAAAGAGCTCATGGTTGCCGGGGAGGATATTTTTCCCTATATAGGCAGCTACAAAGGATTAATAGGAGCCTTGAAATTTTTCGGCTACCAGGATCTCCGAATTAAAGAGTATTGGTTGAATTTGAATTTTAGCAAGGTAAAATTGCAACCTCTCCAACAAAATCAACAATTTTTAGATAACTATGGAAATACTTTATTTCCCAATCAACAGTCACTGATTGCTGATGTGTTGGACAATCCAAATACCGGAAAATACAGATTAATTCAGACCTATGGACCCAATGAGGAAGGTGAATATGTGTTGGATGTTTCGGGAGAACAGACTTTAGTACCCAGTCGAACCTACAAGAAAACTGCCCTATTTGGATTGTATTATGACATAGTCAGAGCCAATGATGAGTTGGATCCTTATGGATATCCCATTACACAGGAAACTTTCGCTTTTACCCAAGAAGAAGTTCTTCTGAAACTGTTTGCTTTGAAAGAAAGACTGAAGCAATCTTATCTCCCTTTAAATGCTAGAATCGTAGACATTACTGGAGAAGGGATCTATTTCAACGTTTACAATACGAAAGAATGGACAGATTTTCTGGATCGCAGCGATATAGAATCTGGCAACAATGTTGATTTTATTACTAATCCAGATTTTGGATTTATCGAGGATTTAAGAGCATTTGGAATTAGACAGGATCCTTACAGTATTCAAGCTCCTATGAATTATAACGATGTCATAGAAATTAATGTGACCGTGGCGGGTCCTTCTGGCAACGTTTTTCGTTTTGCTGGGGCTACTGGCACTTCAACTTCTTTATTTGGTGCAACTGGAGATAACCCTACTTTTAATCTGAATTTGGGCAAAACCTACAATTTTAATTTGATAACACCAGGTTATGATTTTTACTTAACAACCCAATCCAATTTAACCCAGATAGATCCTCTGGGTGTACAAAACAATGGCGCTAATGGAGGTACTGTTGTTCTAAATGTTAATCCACAAGAACAAACCACCTTATATTATTATTCATCGATCAACACAGCCTCTCTGAATGGTCAAATGACTTTGTCTCCTTGTTCTATTTCTGATTTTGGTAATTTAGTCCCGCCTCTGTTCAACAATCAAAATTACACAGGAGAACAAAATTTGTCAATGCAAACTGCAATTTCAAATTTTTACTACTTCAAAGAAAATGGTCTACTTCAATTTTTGGGCGACTCTGGGCAGGATCCGATTCAATTTATAGATCCCTCGACAGGTCAGACGTATGTCAATCCCATCGGTATGCCTTTGATTCTAGAGTTTCTGGTTGATAGGTGGACTTGGGATGAGATGGGTCAATCCTGGACATCTATGTCTTTGCCCAGTTTCACCTCTCAACCTACCGCTTTAACTTGGGACACAATAGATTTTTCTGCTTACAATGAAATCGAATGGATTATTCAAAAATCCCAAAATCAGGTTGGTTCTGGTTATTTTTACTCTTTCCGGGGTAATGTATTAGACTATTATAAACTTGCACATTTTCTTCCCTATACGGGTGAATATGATGTAACCTGTCTTCTATACGACTCTTTTAATTTTGTGAACAGGAAAATTAAAAAAACAGCAGTCACAGTTTCTCCTAAAGAAATTACCTTAGATGCCTGGACTCGATACCGAGAAAATGAATTGTATATCTGGGAACAAACCATTCGTAGCTGGGATGATTATCAGTCCATCTGGGAATATCCGGCCGAAGGAAAAACCTTGGATGAACTCTCAAAGCAAATTCCACCTGAAATTTTAAATTTTGCGGTTTATGGAAATAACGCTAACGAGGGACAAAATCTTCAGGTTTATGCCGAAATACCTGCAGTAGGAGCTTCGGGGAACTTTATCCTCAACCAAGAAATTCTAAATGTAACCAAAGCATACTCTCTGCTCATTTCCGGTTCTCAGTTCGGTTTTTTAAATATCTTCACTTCCACTCCACATAATTACGCCAATGGATCTGGGATTTATTTGAATGGTTTTATGCCGGAAATAAACTCTCAGTGGAATATTTTAATTCCTCCGGGAGCTACTGGAAATTCTTTTCAAATTCCATATGTTTTAGGCCCTACAGCTGGAGTAGGTCTGACTGGAGGGACTGGGTCCATTTCTGGAGCAACTGCGTATTTCGTAGATCCTTCTGTCTGGACTAACCAAACGGTAACCGGCAGTGGATCAATAACAGTATCCATCAATAATCGAGTCGTGGGGGCTACTGCTTCTGGCTCAAATTTACAGGCCACTGTTAACTCTATTGTTCAAGAAATAAATTCGGTTGTGACCCAACCAGATTACTTTGCACAAACATTTGCTCCTAATGCAATCCCAGCCTCTGTAAATGTGACGGCAGACACGAGCACAGGCAATATCGGGAATGGAGATTTATTGAATGTGAGTGTAACCGGATCCTTGCAGGTCGTGTCGGCATACCTAGCTCTTTCTGGTGGATCTACTGGTTCTGCTTCTTATGTCTCGTGGAGTCCTTTAACTGGTGGATTTCCCGTTGAAGACTTGAAATACTATGGCACTAAAAATTTGACCTGGGACACATTCAATGAATCGATTTGGGATGAAGCTTACGCTCATGGCTGGTATGATTTTGAATACCAAAACGGATGGCTAGGAGGTTTTGAGATTCATTCAGTTCAGGTAGGAGATAACGTTACAATTAGCACTGGGAATGAAACATTTCCTTTCCCCACAGGGGTCACTTTTGCGGGCAGTGGAAATTTAACTTTATCCCAAGCGGCTACTCAGTTGAACTCTTCAACAGATCCCCATATTACTAATTTCTTTTATCGTGTGATGCCTTCTTCAGCCGAAAATGAGCCCACAATCAGCGGACCTACTCAGACCCAGTTCACCTCTTTTCCTGCCTATGTTGTTTCCTTGCCTACTCCGCCAACAGTTCTATCCCCTTGCCCGTGAATGTAACAAAAATTGATAAGAAAATCGAAAATCAATTTATTCGATCGTTCAAAAATCAAATATATAAAGACAACTAATTAAGAAATGGCTCCTATACCCGGCATAAATCGTTATACCTACCAAATTTACCAAGAAACTTTGAGTAATCAAAGGTTAGATGTTTTGTATCCCAAACCTACTTATTCTTACCTTGTTACGTACAACGATCATTGCCAAGCTGGATTTCCCGAGGTTACTCTGAATATTTCCTCTCTAATAGATACCAACGGAGATCCTTATGTTAACGGAGATCCAAACACGGGAATTCCATATATCGAGGTTATTTCAGCGAATTTTTCTCCTACTTTTTATGTTGTTTTAACAAGCCAAATTGCAAATCCGCTTTCTTGGATTATGTTGAACGACTATTCTAGTGGCGGGTGGGTTTATTCAGTAAATACAGTCACTGAGCCAGCTTGCCCAACTCAAACACCAACTCCTACTCCTTCACCAACCTCTACTCCAACCTTAACTCCAACATCTAGCCCAACATTAACTCCAACAGCTACCCCAACCTTAACTCCAACATCTACCCCTGTTTTTTATAAACTTTATGGTTCTATACCGGGAGGAAATCCTGGTTTTAATACAGATTCTGATGCTTGCAATGATTTGGCATCAACACCAGCCCCTTTAGTAGAAGTGGCTTGGTCTTTAAAGCCAATTAATTTACTTACAGTTTCCGATATTATTTATGAACCTAATCAGCCTTTTCCTTTGACAACTCCATTCGGAAATGCAGCAAATGATTATTATGCTTTCATTGATAATGATACGAACACAGGAACAAGATATTGGTTTTTATTTGATAATTCGAATAACTCTGGAACAATTTCAGTTCCAGGAACGTGTGCCGCAGCACCAACTCCTACTCCAACCCCAACCCTAACTGCTACATTAACCCCTACAAGTAGTGCTACCTCTACACCAACACAAACTCTGACGGCTACAAACACTGAAACTCCAACTCCTACTCCAACCCCAACTCTAAGTTTAACTTCCACTCCAACTCTTACTCCAAGTGCATCTTCATCTTCTACACCAACCCCAACAGTTTCAGTTACATCAACTTTAACTCTTAGCGCTACTCAAACATCTACCCCTGACCCTACTCAAACCCCGACACAAACTCTTACCCCCACTCCAACATTAACTCAAACTCCAGACCCAACTCCAACTTCAACCCCAACCTTAACACCAACCCCCACTTCAACACCCTTTGCAGATCCATCAGTTTTGAATGCGGGTGTTTATACTCCCAATGAATCTGTGTGGTGTGTAGGTAGAGATTTAACAGTTTTTAGTGCGGGGGTTTGGTCTGTTTATGATTGGACTAATTCGGCCGTTCCTTCTAATGCTCCTTGGTACTTAGATACAAGATCAATTTCCATAGATTCTAATGACGTAAAGTGGGTAGGATGTGCAGTATCATCTGCTACATCGCAAGTTTTAATATTTGCTGTGGAAGGACCAAATGCCTCAACAGGAACCACCTGGAATTTAGATGGATTTGGATTGGGATCTCCCGATTGGGAAGTACCTTTAATTTATGCTAGTCCTTATGGACAAGAAGTTCTAGCTTTCATCTCACCTTTAAATGGCGGGGTTGCTACCGGAGCCACGTGTTCTCCCGGTGCAACTGGAGGATTTCTTTGGAATTACAATAAAATAACTCAAAAGTGGCAGGAGGTTTCTCCTGGTTATGCTTGGCCAGTTATTCACGAAATTAAGGCTAAAGGAGAAGAAGGGAGAAATTGGTTTTATTATTTAGCAACTGATGATGGATTACAAATAATTAATTCCGGGATTCTAATTCCTTCTTTGTTACAAGACGGAACAATGTTTTTGCCCGAGTTAAAAAAGTTCAATAAATTCAATTCTTCTTTGAATTCTGAAAAGGTTTATTCGATCGATTTCGATGAAAATGGAAATTATTGGCTAGGGACCGAGGACGGATTATCTTATTGGGATGGCCAAAAGTTTTACAATTGGGCAGTTCCTACTATTTTGCCTGTTACAAAAGTGGTAGCCAGACCTAATGGACATGTGTTTTTTCGTTGTGGTAATCCACAGTCCAATCCTCCTACTACAAATGGATTGTACCACTTCAATGGAACTTCCTTTACTCATTTTACTTCTTCTAATTCTGACCTACCCTCTGATGTAATTGTAGATTTTGATTTGGCAACTACTAAATCAATTGAAAACGGCATTGTCACTTATCCCTACGATCTTTGGATTATTTCGGGTAATAATATTGTGTTATTTGACTATGTAATTCCCCATATTTATGCATCCAGTAATTATGAGGGAACTACTGGATGGAATTTCTTGTATTATACCCCATCTGCTACTGGACCTACTTCAGACCAAGCTTTGTTACCTAAGGTACAAAAATTCAATTGGGTTTATCCGTCTTGGCAGGGATATGATAATTCAGATTTGGCTTTAAACCATCCCGGGATGGACCCCAGAAATCTTTTTCTAACGGCAAATTTTAAAGCTATTGCTAGTGGAGAAGCCGAAAACCAAAACTATTGGAATTGGGGTCAAATTCCAACTTACGAGCAACAAGTACAAGCCCAGTCAATTCCAAATTATTCGTGGATGGTTGGAATTACTTCTTCATCCCCATCTCTATTTACAAATCCGTATGTTGTCATAACTTCAACGACTAGATTTGCTGGTTTGAATGTTGTTGCTGGTTATTTGAATGGAAAAACGGTAAATTTTGGCCCATCTAGTAATTCTGAAGAAGAATATATTTTTGAAAACCCAAACCTAACAGTGGGAATACCAGGTCAAGATGAAGTTGGGTTTGTTGCCTTTTATACGGATGGAGGTCAAGTCCAAGGGGTAATTCCTTTTAGAGGAGAAACAAGTAGGGTTTTAGACGTTGAACCTTCTTACGACGGTAAAACTTTAATTGTAGCAGGTAAGTTTACTTATTATTTGGAAGCTGGTAAATTCGTTTGGAATACTAGATTCCCAAATGCCTCTGATCTTACTATAACTGGCATAACCGGTCCTACTGGGGGTCCAGTAGGTTTTTCAAATTTAGAAACACCTGGTATAACTGGAACGTTTGATTATCCATGGATTCTAAATTCTACAATTTCTGGTTCTGGAGTTTATATTCCAGATTCTTCTTTAATTTATGATAATCCATCTTATTTTATAGCTGAAGTTGATTTTGAATTGGGAGACCAAGCTAGTTATGGTGGAATTGATTTTGCTACACAATCTCTGGAATCAAGATTTAATTTGAAAAAATTCAGATATTTTCCTGCTGTAGATTCAGCCTTAAATCCTGTCCCAGGCCCCACCGGATTTTATCCTTCCGGCATAGGAGTTAGTGGAGGTACCCAACTGGCGATCAGTCAGAATTCAATCAGATTGATGAGTAACTTTATCGGAGGATATGCAACTTTAAAAAATGAATATGGTAATGAAAGCGACTTCCCTTTTGCACCAGAATTCATTTTTAGTCCCATTGAAAACAATATTTACAAGCCAAGCTCTTTCGTTTTGGAACTAAATCCAGATTTTTCTTTAGTTAATGCCAAGGTAATTGGTATTACTGGGGATAATTCATATTCTGATTCGTTGGCAAGTTTACCTAACGGGCAAACTTTCTTGACAACCGGAACATCAACTCATGATGTTAATTTTGGGGGAATAAGTATTCCCCACCCTAATGTAGGTTATTCTTATCCTTGGATTTTGTTGTCGGATTCTAATTTTGTTGGAATTACCGGAACTTTCGTTCGTAATTATGAGATTAATGATCCAAATTACCATTCGGGCTGGCACAAAACTATCCGTGCTTTTGGAAATTCTTCTACTTATTACACTGTCTATCTTTTCACTGGAGATGCTACAATTCAAAGTTCTTCCACTTCAAACTTGATTGTATCCGGCGTCTCTGGAGCTCTGCAAGCTGGTATTTTGTCTATCTCTCCCGGAGGGAAATTTCAATCCGAATCTTCTTTCGAAATTTTGCCGTCTTCTTACGAGGATGTTTATGTTACTCGAATTACGGACGTTCAAGGTATAAGGGGAAATCAAGATTACTATCTTTCTGTAAATTATCCTTTACAACCTGGTCTTACTGGTAGTGGTAATATAATTATAAAAAGAAGTGTGTCTGGAACTTTCATTGATTCTCTTTCAACTTTTGATGCGGGAATGACAGGCACCCAAAATGATTTATTTTTTACTGTTTCTCCTGAATTAAATATTTTTGTCTCAGGAACAAATCAAGGTCTTACTGGACCTGCTGATCTTCCCTATCCTCCCTCAAATTTTTCCCCCTTCGTATCTTTCCTAGAAAGTTATAAATCCCCCAGAGGAATCGATTTGGGTAACATAATTTCAAGAGCTGGGTCCGGAGCTTGGACTTGGGTTGATGTTCACAATTCCAACAACCAACTGTATGTTCCCATGCTTTCCACCGTGTTCTTTTCAAATTATGATTCACAGATATTTGGAAAAAGAAATAATAGATGGGTGCTAAGTAATACTAGAACCGGTAAAATAATTTTGGATGTTAAATTTACCCCCTATTTCATTTACACTTTTACTGAGTCTGGGTACTATTCAATTCAAAATTCGGTGGAGGATTCAGCTGGTAATGTGTATGAAATTTCAAAACCAGCATTCATAGCAGTAGTTAATCAATCCATTCCACAGGCAAATGATCCAAATCCCTTGTTTGTAAACTCTGCTGATTATGGTTTTATCCCACAAAGTAGAGATTTTCAATCTCAAGCCGCAGATTTAGATAGGTCTATTTTCCAAGAACAATTGGCAATCAGATCTCAAAACGTACCTGATTTTGGGTCGGGTCTCAATATCAAGGATGATGAAAATTCAACTTTTAGAGGGAGATAATTATTTGTGTCGGTGATTTCCAGTTCCCCCAACTAATTTATATTTCCATAGTTCGTATCTTCTCACGATTTCTTTGAGGATCTTACTTCTCACAATATCTTCTTCTCCAAACCTAAATTCACCCACTCCCTCTATTCCTTGAACTAAATCTACAAAGATGGGCAAGGCTACTTTTTCGTATGAAATATCGTGTTGAGTAATGTCGCCTGCCACCAATACTTTAGATCCTTCCCCCACTCTGGAAATATACAACATCAATTGTTTCATGTCGCAATTCTGTACTTCGTCCAAGATCATCATAGCTCGATCAAAAGTTGCCCCCCTCATGTATGCCAAAGGTCTAAATTCTATAATTTTTTCGGAAATCAGCTGACCTAATTTTTCTTTGGTGATAATCTTCTCCATGGTAATTAAAAAACTTTCCATGAAAGGAGAAATTTTTTCGTTGACGTCTCCTGGTAAACTGCCTAACTTTTCTCCGGATTCTTGAATGGGTTTAGTGAAGATTATCTTCTCAATTTCTCCTTTTTGTACCATCTTTAAAGCTGCATAGCATGCCGAAAAAGTTTTAGAGGATCCTGCTGGTCCCCAACAAAAAGTTATGGTATTTTCAGTGATACAATCGCAATATTTTTTTTGTTTTGGGGTAAAATTGATTTGATGAAAATCTTTGAGTGTTAATTTACTTTTTGTTGGAGGCATATTTTAGTGTTGTGAATTGTTTTGATATATATTCCAAATTAAAAATAGAAACAATGTCAACCGTCAGTACAACCTCAATTTTAGGTTCAGATTCCATTTCGGCTTCTAGAATTACAATCAACTCAAACTTTTTACTTCTTGAAAATTGGATCAATCAATACGTGAATGTATTTGGAATTGATTCTGTCAATGGAATTTTAGACCTTTCTAATTCCTCTACTGGTAGGATTTCTGCTAAGACAGGAAAATTTGATCAAATTATAGTTCCAGTAGGAGGGACAGCTTTAGCCCAAATCAATTCAAGTGGTTCTGGGCAATTTGTAAATATTTCTACCACAACTCTAACTGCAAGTGGGGCCAGTCTATTTTCCGGAACTTTGACTTCTAATAATGTTGTTACTTTTAATTCGACAACTAATTTATTTGCCGCTAATAACAATCTTAATGGAGCGTTTACTTTGTTGAGTTCTGGTCATTTCGTCAGTCAAAATTCTATTTATGCAGCCGGAGCAACAGCAGGTCAAGCTTTTTCCGATTGTACATCTGGAGGGGGTGGAAGAGTAACGGCTGTAGCTTCTCCTTATGTTTTAACTGGCCTGGAAGATGTCATTTATGCTAATTGCGCTGGTGGATGGTTTATGTCGGTGGGAACAACAGGAGCCTCTGCATCTCCCCTAGTTGCTGGAAGCCGAATTACAATTGTTAACACTGCATGTACAGGTGGTTATATCGCCACCGGTTTGCAAAATTCTGGAGCTTATTACACTGGATTCAACACAGACACTTCGTATGGAAATTTTCCAACCCCCGGAATTACTTGTGATGCTGGAAGACCCTATCAATCTGCTGTTACATTACAATGGGAGCCTAGAATATCACAGGGTACAGGAACTCAACAAGGATCTTGGGTGGTTCTTTCTGCCTCAAATATGTCTTGGTCTTAATAAAAATATCATCAATGGCTAAAACCCCTTTTATACGTCCATTGCAGGTGCAAGGCGGTACCTTTTACGCTTTTTCTTCAGCGGCAGAAGATCTATCTTTTACTTTCAATAATTCCATCAATCGTTTTAAGTTTTCCAAGTTCGCATTATTGAATATTCCGGATATTGATTCCACGAATCCCCTGGGTAACACGCTTAAACTTAATGCTCCGGATAGTGCATTCCTAGATAAAGCAACAGGTGCGGGTCAGATAATCACTTCAAATCAGAATGTAAATTTTTCTCAAAGCTTTCAAAGTTATTGCTTGAATCTAGAAACCACCATTTTGAGCGGTAACAGCTACGATCAATCTTCGAAGCAAAATATTTCAGAAAGAGTTTTTTGGAAATGGCTGAAAGAATTAGGTGGGATTAGATTCCAGCCAGCTTCGTCTGCTCAAGTTGTTTCTACTTTGGATCAAAATACAGTTACAACCATCAATGGTTTGCCAGTAACACAAAAAAGATATGTGGAGGGAGACCCTAGTGGTGCAACAGGTTCTTTTGGATTAACTGGTGCGACCTATAACAGGGTAGTTCAGTACATAGGCAATCTGGACATTGTTAATTCGGTCAAAAACAACAACAACACATATTCAGAAGTATATGTCTTGGTTCCTACTAAAGACGGAAACACTCCCACTGTCTTATTTAAAAATGTGGTAGACCCCAATTACCCCATGGATTTTGGTTGGACCAACAATCCCATCGATCCGCTGAATGACGAGTATTTGACAGGAAGATCTTACAATGAATTTAATCCCAGCGGTTTAACCAACTTAGCAATTTTCGATTGTGATGTTTTGGGTTCACCTTCAGTAACTTTTGAAAATACTTCTAATGGTTCAACCGGATCTGGTAACTGGTACTCTCCACGGGCTATTGCAGACTCCTATTTCACAGATGCAACCTTTACAGATCCAACCGCACAGATCTTAGAAAAATCCTACAATGGTGCTACTGGGGGAAATGGCTACCAAAAATATGTTAGAACAAAATTGGATTCCGTCGGTATTGACTTCGATCCTAGTTCTTACAAACAAATTGTGGATGATCCAGCAATTTCAACCTTAGAAGAATTCAATTCCACTTCTTTATCCAGTGATTTTTCTTTCAATGCGGTTCTAATTTATTATGATGTGTATGATCCGGCTATTCCTGCCGATTCTGCCACCAATTTATATGGGGTTCTTTTTTTGGATGATGTTCAAGACACTGGAATAGGCACCTACGAAATTCCCGGTTTTAAAAAGTACAAACCAAACCCAGTAACCAAGTTAAATGGAAATTCTTATGGTTTCAAATTAAATATTAAATTTGATGTTGATATAGACCAGACCGGGGTAGAGCAGGCTATCAATGATTATTCGCCTTTTTCTCTGACTATGTTCATGGACGCTATGAATGTTTTACAGGATGCGTCCGCAACTTTAAATAACACTGCGGGAATTTATTCTTCTTTGGAAGATAGGGTTAACGCTTTAGAAAATTTGGTCCTATCCTCTGAAACAACTTTCACTTTTGATAGGAGGATATCCCAAATTGAAAATTCCTTGGCGGCAAATCAGGCTTTGTTTAACAACACTCAGGCCGTGATGGGATTGATTAATCAAAATTACGAATTAATTAGAGCTATTATCAATAATGAAACTTCGGTAGAGATTTCCTACAACCTGAATCTAATTAAACAGGGTCAGGGTATAATTGTGGACAGATCGATTCCTAATGAACTCACAATTTCTAACAACAACCAAGACTATCACGTCGGTGCTAGGAAAGGAACTGTTACTTTGCAAAACTCCTCCCCTAACACAATCCCTCTTTTAACCTTTGGTAATTATTATAAGCATGTCAATAACGGAGTGCCTATCACATTGACCTCCGATTTAGTTATTAGGTTGGACGATTCAGTGGTCAACTGGAAATTGGGGCAAGTCATGAGATTCTCTTTCGGAGACCAAATTATTCCCGGCAATTTCAATGTTAACTTCCTGACTAATGCCCAAGGAAGGTACCCTCTTGCAAATCCAACTCAAGTACCTTATTCCACTTTAATTCTTTCTTTGACCAACAACGAATTTGTTTCCTATGATTATAAACCGGTGATAGATATCGTTTGCGTAGATCCTGAAAATTTGATATTTCAGGTGGACCAAATTGGAAAAAGTCTTACTAACAACACGTAAAATCTGAAATTTAAAATTATGTCAGGCACACAAAATAGTATTAGTTCTTTAGTAGCTCAATTTCTGAGGTTACAGAAAAACGCATTGGAAATTATTAATGGTCTAAATGAGGTAGCAACCTCAACTAACCAAAACGTACAAATTGAGATGTTGGACGAAGCTGGTATGCCCACCAACGTGAGTATTCCAGCATATGGCTACTTAAGTTCACAAATTCAAAGGCTAGATTCAAACATTCAGGCTTTAGCTGGCTTGGGGGACAATTTTTCCACTGTAAGAAATCCAGATGGAACTTATTCCCAAATTTACAAGTCTGAGCCTCTAAGAGATCCTCAACCTTTTATTAATCTGCAAGTTCCAAGTACATTTTCGGCCCGGGACAATTGGTTTTTCGAAAGTTTTTTGTCTCCTCTTCTATACATCAGCATTGATGTAACCGGTCAGCTTCCAGACGACGCAGATCGAATTTTGGTAAAGAGAATTATTGCCAACACTGAAACTGACGCACAAAAAGCCTATTTTGACTCGAATTTGAGTGGAAGAAACAACATCGGCGAACAGGAATTCATAAATGCTTTAACCGACAATGGAATTTTTTATTTTGTAGACGAAGAGATTATCCCTTTACCTTTGAGAACGATTAGAAATAAAGGAAATTTTAGTGTTCTTTCTTTTTATGATGACACTGTAAGCACCACAGATGCAAACGGACAAACTGTCCAACAAACTCGCAGAAATTACAAATTAAATTCTGTTCAATATACGGACACCAGCACAGGGGTAACAAACGGGAGAACTTTGGATGTGGGAAACGTTCTATTAACCGCCGATGGCAGCAGATATGAAATTATATCCATCAACATCAATGAAACTTCTGTCCAATTAAAAAGAACTTCTGGCTATCAACCTGTTATGATAGGTACCAATAGTTTGACTCTTTTATCTACCCAATTTAATCCCAGATTTGTAGACGTCAATGTTGGTTATAATGAAAGACAAGGAGTTTTTTTTAAAAAAATCGATGACAATTACAACATCGTGGCCTCTTCTTGGTCTCCTGGTGTTGTTTTTTGGAGTAATCAACTCAGAATAAATACGACTTCGGGAGTCCAAACACTTGAACAATTTTATCTCAATTCAGTTGCAGATTTGGGTCAGCAACTTTTGGCTATGGCCAAGGAGAAAAAAATAGCGGCTATCTCGGGATTAACTCCAGAAGCCCCATCCATCGTTCCCACTAATTTTAGAGTTGTTCAGATTAACACCCAGTTAACACAATCCACTGATGTGCAAACCCTGAACGAAAAAGTGGCTCTGAAGGCAACTCTGCAAAGTGAAATTTCCCAATTGGACACATCAATCAACACTAGTCGGGCTCAAATTAATTCTGCCAGTAACACATCAGTAGCTCCACAGTCTAGAGTTGGTTTAGATAATGCTACATCTTCAATATCATCAAGTTTAACAAGTTCAACTCAGAACACTCAGGCGCTTCAGGCAAATTTGAATTCTTTAACACAGCAAAGAGTACAAAAACAGCAATTGTTGGCCTCCGTGGTAAGCGACATTTCTACCATTTCTGCTTCTACCCCGCAGCTCTTAGCAGAACCAAAATATAGAGTTAGAGGATTTTGGCCTATTCCGACTCCCAAAATAAACCCAACCACTGGGAAACAAGAAGTAATCCAATTCATCATAGAATATAGATATTTGAGTGATTCTGGGGTTGCACCAGCAGTACAACAAATTAATTTTCAGGATAACAACGGTCAACAAAAAACCGGAGCTTTTAGCAACTGGATCAGAACAATCACTAACATCAGATCTAAAATTTATGATCCCACCACTGGAACTTATGTTTGGGCACCAGAAATAACAGACGATGCCGATGCCAACAACATTAATCAAGTGGACATTCCTATTACAAGTGGAGAGCAAGTAGAAATCAGAATTAAATCTGTTTCTGAAGCAGGCTGGCCAGATAATCCTGTTACCTCGGATTGGTCTGAATCTGTTACAATTTCTTTTCCTGCTGATGCAACAACCGAAAGCGCTGTTGTTTCTTTAACCAGCAATTTGAAAGATGAAGCTTTGCTTGCTATTCAACAAGACTTATCTTCACGTGGGGTAGATGCTTTGTTAAACAGACAATTTACTGCAGGAAATAAAACTTTTTTAATTGATGCTCCTGTTATTTCCAGCGGATTTACCGATGCAAATGGAAATCCGGTTGATCTTTTTCAAAAACTAACCGATATGCAAAATCAAATTGCTTCTCTGAAAGCAATTATCGAAAAATCGGTAGGTGTATTGGAAGTTCAACTTGTAGATGAAGCAGGTAATACTCAAATTATTTCTAGTGGTCAGACGATCAAGGTTAATGCTGGTTATTACAATCAAATTTTCTCAAACCCTACCACAAGCGATGCAGGTAAAATTGCTTCGAAAATTTACCAACTGAAGTTAGTCAATACCGCTGCTGGTTTACTGGAACTTGCTTCTTCTTTACCTGGTGGATTAGATACTTTGGCGGGAACATCTTCCACATATTCTTTGCCGACTGGATATGCCCAAAATTTGAGATATGGTGAAATTGGTATTTCTATAACATCACTTACAGCTGCAGATATCATTCCTCCTGGTTCAACTGGGGCAGCAAATAATGAATCTTTCCAACAGCTTAGACAAGCTTCACCATATTCTTCGGGTAATGCCAATAGTCAATTCATTTACCCCAGATGGAAAAGTGTGGGTTTGGATCAAGATTTATATTTTATCCCCCAACCCTATGCTTCTGGTTATGATTATGAAGGTAATTCTAACGGTCAACCACAAAATGGTTCTTCTTTGATTCCCTTTGACCCCACAATTTCTACCGTGCCCACGGCATCGGGACAAAATGGATCTGTGTGGAATGGTGGGTACACCGGTTCTGCAGTACCTTATACTGGTTTAGGAAATGGTTATCTGAGTGAATTCTGCGTGCATAAAAACCACCCTGCTTTATCTACCGGTTTATCTTTCACCAATTTAGTTATGCCCGATTATTCCTCGGCAGGTACGGTTGTTTACCCCTATTTCAGACAGTCCGATTATTTCTATTATGACAATTCTTTACCTAATTATTGGATGCAACTCGGTTATACTACAGTGACTGATGATTTTGTGCCGGGTGCAACTGCAACCAGACAGGATGCTATGTATCCCTTGAAACTAGGATTTGAAAGTAACGATGAGTGGCTCATAGGAAGATACTCTTGTGGCTCTTATCTTTTCTTAGGACCTGTTACTTCTTCTTTGGTCCAGGTTCAGGGTTCAACCTCTTTGGCCAGTCAATTTGTTCAGCAAGGTAACAATAATGCTATTATTATTCCTATAATTTATCAATTCAGAGCAACTGATAAGTTGGGTTACATTGGAGGTTTTAAGGCCAGCGGAAATCCGACTAACATTACTTATACCAAAAAATTAGGAATAGACATTCAAGTAAGAAATCAAAGTCCTTTCTCGTTTGATCTGGAAGTGACAGCAAAATACAAGAATGATACTCTTTCTTCTCCTAATTTTTCTTCTCAAGGAGGAACTAACTTAGGATAAGATGAGCACCTCTACACCGACTCCTACTCCTACCCCAACCCCCTGTCTGACTTCGGTTCCTTGCTATGTTTATCAATATGAGAATCTGAGTAACTTCTCTGTAAACTTTGAGAGTTGTTCATGCCGGCAAGAAACTTTAAGTCTCGAGGCAACGACGTCTGATTATGGCTTTGTGGTGGCTGTTGCCCAACCGGAGGTTAAAGGGGGAACAGCAGATTTTGTAGGAATTACCGGGCCTGTTCAGAATAGTGTTGAACCTGAAGATGCCTGTTATTGTTCCTATTTCGCTAATGTCATTCCCAGTACTCAGGGCTATGTTTTTTATAAAGATTGTAATAATGTAGATCAACAAGTCCTCATCAATTATAATAGTTCTTCCAGGGTTTGTTATAAGTACATTTACGGGGGGGCTGGTGTTGTTAGAGTGCCTTCTATCTGGGTTAATAACCAATGTCCTCCCATCACTGGATGTGCAGATTTTTGCGGCTGGGAATGTAGATGCTACGAGTATATAAATCAAACAGGGCAGACTGTTACCTACAGATATCTTAATTGCGAGGGGACACCCGCAGTTTCTTCTTCTATTGTAGATGGGCAAACTGGAAGAGTGTGTGCACTTGCTATTATAGATGTTCAAGTTTCTGGCCAAAACGCAAACCCTACCGTTCTATTCTCTAATTCTACATCTTGTGGGTACAATTCTGCGGCGAGTCTGTGTTTAGATGGGGCTTGTCCTACCCCAACTCCAACCCCGACTCCGACCAATACCCCTACCCAGACCCCTACCAACACC
>JACCDW011610102.1_pt1 | contig 33206 bp, 13 predicted proteins | sample 7449781 | NCBI WGS metagenome assembly JACCDW01 (sample SAMN15323449, study PRJNA562643) | freshwater metagenome | isolation source: river surface water | place: USA:Blue River Watershed | collected 2017-08-18
ATATTTTTTTATTTTAATGATTAGAAAGCAATTTTACGAAGTAAAATTGTATAAGTTTCATGTAGATCGTTTCAGTCAGACGGAACCTGTTACGGTTCCGCTCTGTCTCAGGTGCTTCATGTGAGTCGACCCCAGCCGAGACTTGGAAGTAGGTGTTTATGCGCTGCTCAATGGGCTCTGACCTTTCCCAACCTACGCCGACATTACAGTATTTCTACTGCTACCCTCCGCTTCGTTCCTGTGCTAAGAGGTTTTTATGAGCAATATGCGTTTTTCGACTGCCAACAATCAATCTACATCAACCAGTAGCCCAATTTGTCTGATGGCTTGCCTCCCATAGGGGGTCGATCAATGTGTTACGTGTCCGGTTATCACCCCGGTTTTTCCACAGCGGTATTACTAAACTGGCCCGCCAACCTTAAGTGTTGGTCTGATTTGCCTGTTCTAGAAGTGCCTTGCGCAATTTATCGGAACCGCCTACTCTACAATTAATAATTCCGTTATAATATTCATCCGTCTCTAATACACGGCGGTCAAATTGCTCTCTTGCCTCGATATATGACATTTCTGCCTTTGATGTGCAATAATAAAGTATTTCTCTTGTGAAGTTTTCTGGACCTAATGCTTGGACGTCTGCGTTGAGTCTATCGGATGAACCCCAATAATCACGCCAGTCGCTTTCTACAGTGGAACGCCTTTTGAGTTTTTTGCCTTTTAGGGGAGGTTTAGTACGTTTGAATTGTGCAAGTTTCTTGCCTATGTACTTTTGTCCAGTAATGAGATTGGTTATCAAATAAACAAAGCCTAGTTTGCCTTCTGGTATTTCTTCAACCGTGTTTCCTTGATAAGTCCACTGCATGAGTGTACTTACCGAGCCTTATTTTTAGCTGCCTCTCTTTTGAGTTTTTTCTCTTCTTGATGTAATTTGTGTATTTCGTCCATTCGATTCTTAGCTAATGTGCGAATAGCCCGCAGGCATCTGCGAGCATATACGTGATTCCGCACAGAGTTGCTTAGTTCAAACTTTTCGTTTGCCTTAAAATATTCTAAATATGCCTGTACTAAAAGGTCGTGTGTATCCGATTTCATATTAGTCTACATAGTCTATGTCGTTAGCATAGCTAGTAAACCCATTTTCTTTGATAACCTTGAGAACATTGTTAACTCTACCTATCAGTTCATCCTTGTGGCTGATTAGATAGATATTTTTTTGACGTTCTCTGCCCATTTTCTTTAGTACACCTAATGCATTTTCAACACCAGCAGTATCCATACCACTATCAATGAGCTCATCAATGAACAACAGGTTTATATTTTGATATAAACTTTCCCATACATCTCTAAATGCAAAGCTAAGACCTAGGATAAGCCTATTTCTTTCACCGCGCGATAAATTGTCAAAGTCTAGGTCCTGTCCCAGTTGGGTAATTTCAACATTTAGATCATTTACAAAGACAACTTGATGCGGAAGTCCTAGCTTGTCCAAATAATAGGTTAGTCTATTGTTTAGATAGGCTAGATTTTGATCGATAATCTTCTTGCGAATAAACGAATCCTTGTTTGTTAACAGTCTAAGTAAGAATTCTTGATGTTCTTTATACGACGTTAGGTCGTTTACAACACTCCAATCAATTTCTTGAACGGCTGTTTTGTTGAGTTCATCTACCTGTGCTTGATAAGGATCGTCTTCGTTGATTTTAGCATCAAGCGCCTTCTTTAAATTCTCAACGTTGTTGCGATGATCGTATGCTTCCTTAGCAGTTTCATAAAAAGTTGTTGGTCTACCATTAATATTTCCAATATTTTTTAATGCTAATACAACATCATTTAACTTTGTATTAACTTCTTGGAAATATGAATCAGCATCCTTTAATTCTTTGGCTTTTTTGTTTAGAATTTCTTGCTTTATGTTGTCGTGAAGGGGTTGATTACATTCAAAGCATATAGCATCTTCGAGATTTCCGATGTCTTTTTCAACCTTTTTAACAGTTTTCTCAGCTTGTAGTAGAGCACTGTCAAGTGTGCTTTTTTCTTTGTTAAGAGCCGTTATTTGATTGTTTAGCTCAGTCCAGTTAGCCAGCTTTTCGTGTGCTTCTAGCTCTTTTTCAATGTCTAGCTGTTCTAATTCCTGTATAGCTTCATGTAATTTTGTCGCATCTTGTGCTTGTTTTGACTGCCAAGCACGTTGGGTAGTTTTCAAACCTTCAATAGTGGTTTGAATCTTTGCGTTTGCGGCTTGCAGAGCATTAATTTTAATAGTTTCTTCTGTAATAGCATCCTTGGTCAGCTTAATCTGTTCCTTTAAGGATTCAGCCTTTTCAGAAAGTATAGTAATACCTAGTAACTGCTCAATAATAGCACGTTGTTCGTTCTGCTTCATAGACAAAAACGGTTCTGTGTAGGTATTAAGAGCTACAACATGCTTAAACATATCATGACTCATACCTAACAAGTCGTCAACTGTCTTTTGTGTATCGCGAGAATCTCCTTGACTTTCGTCTGTGAATTCTTGCTCTTCTTCATCAATGTAGAATTTTAAGATATTAGGAGAACGACCTCGCTCAATCCTATAATCTATTCCGTCCTTTTCAAAATGTAGCGTAACTAACATTCCTTTGTTGTTAGTTTTATTGATAAGGTTATTCTTCTTGATGTTAGTTAATGCTTGGCCGTACAGTGCATAACTCAGTGCATTAATAATTGTGGTTTTGCCTGTACCGTTACGAGAACCAGTATCGTCACCTCCTTGATCTAAGTTTTCGCCAAGCACTAGTGTTAGCTGTTCTTTATTAAAATTAACAGCCTGAGTTTGGTTGCCCACACTCATAAAGTTTTTTACTGTGAGGTCTTTAATTTTGATTGTCATTATAAACCGTGATAAATTTCAAGCAGCGTTTTTTTGCTGTAGTTTTCTGTTGTATCCAATGCAGAAATTTCTCCCGCAACAATTTGATCAACGGATTCAAAACCACTGATATCTAAATTGGTTGAAATTTCTTCAATCTGTTTCTGCGGTATGAGTGTAATTTCTCTGCAATCATACTGAGACATGAATGTTTCTTTGATAAAGTTAGCTTCTTCGTAGCTAATTGGAATATCTAGCGTAACACGCAGATACATTTTTGATTTGATTATTTCATCTGTCTTATCAAGTAGTCGTGACAGAGTGACAGTTCTGTATTTTGGACAGTTATCCCAATTAATATATTGGGGTTCTCCATCATTCTCCTTGTCAAGTATCATCATTCCACGTTCATCATCCCATGCGTCTGCATAGTTGTGCGGAAATGCATTGCCAATATAGTGTATTGCACCTTGACGTTGGCGCTTGTGGAAGTGTCCTGAGAATACATAGTCCTGATGCTTGAAATGTTCTGCCTTTAGATCACCGTGATCAGGCATCTGTACCATAGCATTCATATAAAAATGCGGAAGTTCAAAATGACCAAATATATATTTGGCTTTAATTTTTTCAATATTCTTCCATTCGTCACCCACTAACCAAGGAATTAGTGCAACATCGTCACTGACCATAATCTTGTCAACAAATGTGATGCCAGGAATGTGTCGACCAAACGCAGTTGATGAGATATCTCGCTTGTCCTTGTAGTACATGTCGTGATTGCCAACAAACATGTAGAAGTTATCAAAGGCAGCACCTAGCTTTTCCATGCTGCGTATAGTAGCATCCATGGTTGCTAGATTTAGACTGTTTCTGTTATGGTGCCAATCCCCGCAGAAGATACCGGTTTCGCAACCGTTAGCTTTTGCGGTTTCAATAAACCAATCTACGAATTCTTCGCAGTCGTCATTGTGAACTTTTGAATTACCTTTTAATCCAAAATGGATATCGGTAAAAACTGCTGCCTTTTTAAACAAAATTATACTCCGTGCATTTAATAAGTGTATGACCTTTTGTAACAAAAGTCAAGATTATTTTTCGCCATCCCAATTATTGCTGTCAGCGTAACGCTTTTGGGCTGCTTCCCATTCGCCCGCATGTTGGCGTGTAAACGATGGATTTAAATCGTTCATTTCTAAGATGTCGTCGCGAATGTTTTGATTACGCTTTTCAATATTAATAACTCGCACGAAACTGTTAGTAACGGCAGCAGTATAATAAGCAAAAGGATTGTTAGATTTACTTTCATCAAATTGTAATCCTATCTGTGTAAGCTGGAGGATTGCTTGTCCTCGCATTTCATCATTATAAGTGTAACCTCGAACGTTGCCACGGGTAGCATATCTTTCGCACAGCTTCATCCACATCATGGCTAATGTTTTTGTAGCCTGTCCGTGTTCTTTAGAAAACCTTCCATTGACCATACCGCCTATCCAGTGGCTTTTTCCAACGCATATTAGTTCGTCATTATCGTCAAATTTCCAATGTTGGAATGGAGGAAAGTTTAATTTAACTTTACCGTCAGCAATACTTTTTGGATTTTTCTTTCTTCCGCTCTCATCCGGAATATGGTCAAAGGTCATTATCCTAAAAATTAAATCAGTTTTATTAACCTTTTTATAATCAACATCGCAATCTGTTTGCTTTATTTTTTCACCTGCTGCACGTCGCGATTCATAATCTTCTTGACCAAGTTTTTTAGCTCTATTTCTTTTAGCTTCGGCTATAGTTCTTACGTTTATCTTGTCAGTGCTAGGTAAGATTAAATCGTAATTGCTGTATTCAGGATCTACATAACTGCAATATGTGTTTTTAGATTTGTGTATTTCTGCTAAAATATCCTTGTTATTCAAGTAATTTTTTGTCTTCATTAAAAATCTCCAGTACTACAAAACATTATAATATACATACTTAATTTTGTCAACTAAATACTTACAGGAGAACACCTATGTCATTATTCAGCGGTTTTAGTATAGGCGGCGCAATTAGCGGCGCTACGTCAAATTTTTCTAGTGTGTCCGGTATTATCGGAAGTGTCACTGGCGGCTTAAATTCAACTCTAGGAAGTTTTAATAGCCAATTTGGCGGCGTGCTTGCTGGCTCTGCTATTGGCAACACAATTAATAAAGCAGCCAGGGTAGCAAGTATAGTTGATAGGCTTATAAATCCTGCACAACAACAAAGAATTTTTGGCAATGCTGCCCAAGGCGTATACATTGGTGCTAATCCTGCTGAACGAACTTTTAAGCCCGCCATTGCAAGAGAAGATGCTGTATCAAATCGTACAGACACAGCATCCGCAGGAGATTGGAGGGTTAGTTTAAGTGTTCCTACTGAAATAGCTGATAGTCCTGTATTTGATTCATTATTGGGCGATAGCCGTACCGGCGGCAGAATGGTATTTCCTTTCAACCCAACGATATTATTAGGGCATACTGCAACTTATACAAGTATAGCACCTACACATACTAATTATCCTTTCAACGCTTACCAGAATAGTAAACCGGATCAGATAACGATTACAGGAGAATTTTACAACGAAAATGAAGCAGATGCTCTTTATTGGGTAGCTTGTGTTCACTTTCTAAGAACCATGACAAAGATGTTTTATGGCAACGGACCTAATATCGGAAACCCGCCATTGATATCTCACTTAAATGGTTATGGAAAATATGTGTTAAATGACATTCCTGTTCTTATAACTAATTTTACGGTTGATATGCCAAACGATGTAGATTATATTCCTGTAGTAGTTCCTGGAGATCCGTCACCAAACTATGTCCCAACAAAATCTCAATTAACAGTAACCTGTACACCAAATTATGCAAGACGATCAGTTGCAACATTTGATCTTAAGAAATTCTCTCAAGGCGGGTTTATAGGAACTAAGGAAGGATTTGTATAATGTCAAGAAGCAAAGCACTCGGACCGTACGGAAACACCAATCTTACTGATGGTGGATATCTTGATATTCTTAGAGCCAGACCTATACCAGCAGCATCGGATGATATTTTATATGAAATAACACCGTCATATACATATCGTCCTGATCTATTAGCTTACGACGTATACGGAGAAAAAGAGCTGTGGTGGATTTTTGCTCAGCGGAATTTAGATGTTATTAAAGATCCAATATATGACTTTGTAGCCGGAACAAAGATTTACCTACCTCAAGGTGAAAAACTTAAAGAGTTTTTAGGAAGTTAATATGGCATTTGATTTAGGCTCACTAGCAACCAATATTGCAGCTCCTATAGTAAATGGTGTAACAACAGCATTTAATACTCTTACTACTAATACTTTTTCAAACTCGTCAAATTTTAGTAACGGTACCAATGCTGTAGCAAGAAATTTGTCTCAAGGATCTTCAACAACTCCTCTCAACAGCTCTCTTAATATTGGCGGATTATCAAATCAGTTGCTAGGAGATTTTAATCCTATATCTAAATTTGCTAATCAAGCAACAGGTGCTATTGGAGCAATAAGTCGAATTACAGGATCACCTAACACATCAATACAGGGATTGATTGCAGGTCGATTGTCTTCTTCCGGTTTAGGTTCATTTGCATCATCGATTTCAAGTTTAAGTTCAATTGGGTCAGCTGTTGCTCGACGCGGTTCTATAGGCGCATTTAATCAAGTTACTGTTGTTAATAGGTCTAATCAAGAATTATCTGGCATAGCTGAAATACAACAAGTGAGACAGTTTATGCAGTCTCAGAAACCAATAGCAAGATCTGGTCCAGCAAACTACAATGGCGGACCATCGTACACTGTAAATAATAAAGGAAGAATTGAAAATCCTCTAAGACCGGCAAACTCTTTTAATTATATTATTACGTTGGGAATATTAGATGCTCAACAGTTAAACAATCCAAGTTCTTATAGAGGTGGTAAATTTCAAGGAAGCGGATTTAAAAAAGTATTAATAAAATCCGGCGGCGGCGAGCGCGGTCTTGGTTATTCTAATAGGATAAGAACATTTGCTGAAGGTGATCAAGATGCTGAATATTTTATTGACGATCTTGAAATAAACGCTGTAATTGCCCCTAATCCTAATACCAGTGTTGCTCTAGGAACAAACGTAACTTTTAAAGTTACAGAGCCCTATAGCATGGGCAAACTTATTGAATCTATGATGGTAGGTGCTCAAGAATGTGGATATTCTAGTTATGTTGAAGCTCCTTTTTGTCTTAAAATTGAATTTGTAGGGTGGAATGAAAGAGGAGAAAAAGATACGCAATTTGTTATACCCTCATTTATTCCTATAAGAATTAATAAAATGGATTTTTCTGTTGGACAGCAAGGATCTGTTTATCAGTGTACTGCGGTTCCTTACAATGAATCGGCTTTAGCAGACGTATCAAACAGGACAAAAGTTGCTATAAGTCCTAACGGAAACACAGTTCATTCAATTCTAGAAAAAGGAAGAGATGCAGTAACGTATGCTGTCAATGGACAAATAGAAACTCTAGAAGAAAAGAAAGTTATTGCAGGCTATGATAGATATATTATTGTTTTTCCAAAAACCGAAGAAGCATTACAGGAAGCCATTAAAAATAAAAACTTTGATATTACTAAACTGAGAGAAGAATCAGATAATTTAGATAAAATTCGTTTAGGTGTTCGTCAAACTCCACAAGGAAGAAATCCTGGAGGAACAAATGGTTCAGCCATTACTATTTCTCCGTCTGCGCCTGATCAATATCTATTTTTAAAATCTTGGGCAGACGATATAAACAATGTTAACGAATTCGGTTTAAGCGTAATTAACGCTGATTCAAGAGACGGCGGCGATAGACCACCTGCACCTCCTGCTAATGTGATCGATCCGCAAACAGGAACAGCAAATAGAAATGCAGCATCTTCATCAGTACCTGAACAATCGAGAAAATTTAATTTTACCGAAGGCGCAAAAATAACCGACATCATTACAGAAGTATTAATGAGCAGTGCTTACGTTAAGGAACTCCCTTCTCAACCTCCTCAGAACGGATATAAAAAATGGTTTAGAATTGAAACATTGGTTTTTATAGAACCAAGTTCGGGCGGAGAAATTGAAGGTCAACTAGGAAGACCCCGCAAGGTTTTTGTTTATGCTGTACATCCTTATTGGACACGGCAGGAACGACATAATCAAAATTGTCAAGGAACTACAGGCCAGGCTGACCTAAAAAAACATGTAAAGAAAGAATATAATTATTATTACACAGGAAAAAATGAAGATATTTTAAATTTTGATATTAATTTTAATAACGCATTTTTTCAAAATATTAGAGCTGATGCTGGACAAAACTCTTCGGTTACGACAGGACAATCTACAGCATCAACTGGCGCTGCTCCAGGAACTCAAGTTCAGGGAGAAACACAGAGGGCTGACTGCCGGCAGAACCAAGAGCCACAGAGTTCAACAAATTTTGATTCGACTAACAGATCAGTATCTAGTGGCGGCACTAGAATATCTACGACAGAAGATCGTATAAAAAGAAATATTGCTGAGCAGTTTCACAGTAGATTGGTTAACAGTCCTGTTGACATGGTTACAGCTGATATGGATATTTGGGGCGATCCATATTATATACCGTCTCAGCTAGGAAATTATGCCCCACCGCCCGGAGAGCCGTCAGTTAACGGTGATGGTACTATGCCTTATATGCGGGACGAAGTTTACATTCTTGTAAGATTTTTAACCCCATTAGACTATCTAATTAATAGATCAACTATGGGTTTTGCTTCTGAAGTTCCTATGTTTAGCGGACTTTATCAAGTATGGAATGCGCAGAGCACATTCTCCAGTGGCCAATTTAAACAAAAAATAAAGTTAATTAGAATGCCAAATCAGAATCCGTCGGATACCGCTTCTACTACTAACGGTATTCTTACTCTTGGTCAACTTGATCAAGCTATTGGTTCAGATCCGTCACGTAATGCTAACCCTAATCCTCAAAATAGCCCTGCAAGAACTCCTGAGGTCAGCGCCAGCCAGGTACTAACAAGGATTCAAAATAATAATACAGCTACTGGTAGTGCTGCATCATTCTCACAGGCAAGATTAATGACAGGAGAAGTTCCTTCGGGAACAGAGCGTATAGTTACCAATGCTGTTTCTAGTATCGCTAGTGCGTTACCCGCTGAAGCTTTAGCTAGTTTGCCTATTGATACTGCGTCGAGGTTAGGTATTAATGCTAACCTAACAACAACTATATTTCCGTTAAAATTACCTTCAAATTACTCTAGTAATTTGCCAGCATCATTAAGTGCTATACAGGCATCAAATGCAGCACAAGCCCTGTCGCGTAGCGGGCTAAACGGACCGTTAGGCTCTCTACCATTCAATGTTCCTAGCGCAGCAGGGTTGCCACCATTACCTGGTATAGCTTCAACGGTGTTGCCGTCGGTAGGCGATGCAGCTAATGCATTTGGTAGAATTCAATCTTCTCTTAATTCAAATCTTTCTGGATTAAGTACACAAGCAAGAGCCGTTGGTATTAGACCTCCTACAGGCTAACGGAGTAAATTATGTCATCAACACCTATTACACAACAAGACAAAGCAGTTTTGACTTTATGCTCTAAAAAAGAAGCAAAGAGCTATAACACGATTTATGGCGGCGGAGAAATTAATCTAGTTGAAAAAACTGTAGCTGAAGTGCAGCTATGGCAAGAAGAGCTAAGACAGCGAATAAGGGCAGGTACAGCTAGAGGATCTACAGCAGTTGGTAGATATCAGATGCTTCAGGCCGTTGTTAAAGAAGAAGCTGAAAAATTTACGCTTGATATGACGCAAACTAGATATACAGCAGATGTGCAGGATGCAATGATGCTGAAGCGTATAAGCCGCATGCGTAAATATCGACAATTTTTATCAAAAAGTCTTGGCGGATCTGAATTAGAAAATGCACAAAAATTTTGTCTTGAGTTAGCTAAAGAGTTTGCAAGCATTCCTGTCCCCTACGATACAAGAGGTCAATTCCGACAGGTTCAAAAAGGACAATCTTTTTATGCAGGTGACGGTACAAACAAAGCCCATCACAACCCAGACACATTCGTTGCTGAACTAATAGATATTAGAACCGGAGGTGCTGGTGGTACCGTCAAAGAAGTTGAAGCTAGTAACGGATCTGTCACAGGCAGCAATGCTACATCACCACAGGGTGAAAGTCCTAGACAACAAATGTCTAATTTTGCTACTGGCGGCGGCACCCATGACGGTAGGCGTGTAACAGGTAACAATACAACTCCTCAACGACAGGCTAACGGTTTACCACAAGCAGAAAATGTTTATGTCTATGAAGTAATTGATCCACTTGATGATCGATATGATTTTAGAACAGGTAAAAAAGTAACAGATATTACACTATATGGAACCTCATCGGTTGCAGCATATAATCAAGCTAACAGTGCAAATGCTGCAAATACTTCAGCATCTCAGGCAGGTGTTGCATCTGCAGAAGGTGTTAAGGATCCTACAAATCAATCAATTGAAGAATTACGGGATTTAATGGGTAATAGAGATCGCGTAGCTACACAGCCTGGCAGATATTCGGATGTGTTTAGCGATCCGTATGATCCTGCTCAGTTGCTTACACTACCTGGACGAGTACCACCTACTGCCATACCAGGCTCGACCCCAATTCGATCAAGGCCTAGGGATGGCTTAACCGGTAGGACCGAACCTAATAAAGGATTACCAACATTATTAGCTGGTGCTGCTGTTGCTGCGGGTGCATTAGCTATACAAAAGGCTCTGCAACCTAATCAAGAAACTTCTCGTCCTACACAAGAACAAACTCAGAAAAGAGATCTAACAGTTAAATTACAGCAAGATCTAAATAAAGCCAAACGTGATATTGCTTCATTAATTAGAGCTATGACTCAAGTTTTTGACGAACAAGGAGATTTGTACGGAATACAGGTTAGATCAGAATTAACGTCTGCACAAACTACACTTGCAAATGCCAAGACAGCCCTAGCAGAAGCAGAAGCAGGAGGCAATCCTGCTGCGATACAAGCAGCAGAAGCAGCAGTATTTTCTGCACAAGCAAGGGTAACAAATCTGCAATCAAAATTAAACTTAGGATCACCGTACGGATTAAGTACAGCAGAAAAACAGCGCAGAGCTAGAGAAGATTCTAGATATATTAGCCTCCAAGCTGACCTAACAGTTTTAGTAGAAACTACAGTTCCGCAAATAATAAATCAGGCTAGAAGCCTAAGCATTGATCTAGCGCAGTCAACAATGACAGCACAATTAACATCTGTTCCACCTATAGTAAAATTTGAATAAGGATTCTCAATGTCAGTAACACAAACCTATTCTAGAACAAGAGTCTCTGATACACAGATTAAGGACGTTGGTCCTTATGAAGCTGTTGTAATCAGTCACCTTGATCCTGTAAACATGGGAACCTTAGAAGTTGAACTTATTAAAAATACTGAATCAGGATCTACTCCTGAACGAAGCGGACAGTTAGTAACTGTAAGATATCTAAGTCCTTTTTATGGAGTTACACCGGTTAAAGGACTAACGCCTAACGACGGTTCACACTACTCTCAGAAAAGTTACGGAATGTGGATGATACCTCCTGATGTTGGTACTCGTGTTCTTGTAATTTTTGCTGAAGGAAATGCTGCATATGGCTATTGGATAGGTTGTATACAAGAGTCGGGCATGAATTTTATGGTGCCCGGTGCCGGCCAAGCAGCAACTACACTAACTACCGCAGCTACTCCTGAAAATTTAAAAGGCGCAAAACTTCCTGTAGTAGAATATAACAAGCTCAAAGAAACCGGTGCAAAAGTTGATCCTACACTTTTTGAAAAACCATACAACAAAGATTTTACAGAAGTTCTAGAAGTACAAGGTTTGCTTAATGACGAGGCTAGAGGAACTACAACGTCTAGTGCAAGGCGGGAAGCTCCTTCAATGGTATTTGGTATTTCAACCCCAGGACCATTAGATAAAAGAAATCAACATCCAAAAACAACCTATGGTTCTAACACCGACGCCGCCGACTACCCGTTCAGTAGACTAGGTGGATCTTCATTTGTTATGGATGACGGTGACGATAAGTTTGTTAGAGCCACACATGCTGCTGACGGACCACCTATATACATTAATAGAGAAGGCGGCGAACAGGGTGGTGATGAAACTATTCCACAAAACGAATTAATTCGACTAAGAACTAGGACCGGTCATCAAATCTTAATGCACAATAGTGAAGATTTGATTTATATTGCTAACAGTAGAGGAACTGCTTGGATAGAATTATCGTCTGATGGTAAGATTGACATCTATGCGTATGACAGCATAAGTGTAACATCAAACAACGATATTAATTTTACTGCTGAACGCGATTTTAATATTGATGCAGGTAGAAATATCAATATGAGAGCGCAGGCAAGATTCTCTGACGGCAAAGAGTCGGATAACGGTCTCGAGTCAGGTAGAGTTCAAATTGAAAGCAAATACAATATGAACTTTGAGGTTGGAAAAGATCTAAAAACAACAGTTCATAACAATAATCATATAGTAGTTGACCAATCAATGAAGATATTAACAAAGGCTGATTTTAACCTTAATAGTGAAACTAATATCTATATGAAAACTGCTCAAAATTTCCATGAAAAAGCAGGACATAGTTGGTATAGAGAAGCCGGAAGAAATATTAATGATACCGCAGGAGTAACACATTTTATTAAAAATGCTACTACAAGCATTTTAGTAGATGGAGATTACAAGTTAACAACTACAGGTAAAATTAGTAGCACCGCAGGCACAAGTCTTCATGAAGTTGCTGCTTCAGGTATCAACATGCTAGGCGGAACTATCGTAACAGCTGACGCAGCAGCAATACATTTTAACAGCGGACAATCTGTAGCCGGTCCAGGTGCCGACCCAGCTACTCCACCGACACCACCAGAAATTGCAGAAGCAGTTTCAAAGCTAACACAGATAGTTTTACCTCACATTATGCCAGGTGCCCAACAGGCAGTATCATACGAAAGTATTTTATGTAGAGCTCCTCAGCATGAACCATGGATACACCATGAAAATTACAATCCAAAAGGATATGTACCCGATCAAACCGATAGAGAGGCACCAGGAGAGTTGCCTCTTTCAGATCGCGTTTTAACAGTCGATACTTTCCGTAAAAACAGAGATGGCGCTGCTACTAGTACATTTGTTTCGGCTATCGGTCCGGCTAATAAAGATGAATTCAGTAACAGTGGCGATAGCGTTACACGTGGTACACAGGGTAACACTGCCGGCGCCCCGGGTGGTGCTCGAGGCGGCGGCGCAGGAAGCGGTTATACAGCTGGAACACCATCTAGCAATGAACCAAGCGGAACAGTCGGATATGACGGTCAAGGCAAATTAGTAGCAGTTAGGTCTAAGAGCGGAAAATCTGCACAGGTCGCAGAGTGCTTTAAAGATGCATTCCAAGGATTTATTGATGACTTAGAAGCAACCGGATATCAGATCAAACTGCTTGGCGGATACGCTAAACGTCAAATTAACGGCAATCCTAATGTATGGAGTATTCATGCCAGCGGTGCAGCGATTGATATAAATTGGCCGCCACAGGTTCGAAATCAAGCACCAAACGGTATGTATAGTCCGCGCCCGCCTAATGCTCCTCTAACAGATATGCCAGTAGCACAGGTTAGAGAGCTCTGCAGAAAATGGGGTCTCGGTTGGGGTGGAGATTGGAGGTCGATCGACGATGCTATGCACTTTAGCGCAGCAAAACACGAAGGCGGTCGTTGGCCTGTTAGAAATGATGGTAGAATACCTTCAAGTTCATCACTACCAGGAAATAATCCTATAAGATCTACCCCAACAAACTCTGACGTGCCTCAACCAGCCAAAGATGAGTAAGGTAAATACTGTATGAGCACACTAGAAAAAAATCTTTACAAGAGAGTATCGGTCACAACATCCGGGCCTCAACGAGCCCAGGTTGGTCGTGCTTATAGAGGTTTTTCAACCGTAAATCAAAATACTGAAGGTTTTGCCCTTTATGATTTTGAACTTATTAAGCAAGATATCATAAATCATTTTCATATAAGACAGGGCGAAAAATTATCAGATCTTCAATTTGGTACAATAATTTGGGACATGCTATATGAACCGTTTACTAATAAAGTAAAAGAAGCAATAATAGAAAATGTTTCTCAGATTGTCAATTACGATCCTCGTGTTCAAGTAGAAGAAATTATTGTTGATACCTACGAATCGGGTATTACGGTTGATTGTACTATTTCTTACCTTCCTTATAATATTTCAGAACAGTTGCAGTTCAAATTTGATCAATCTGCTAATCTTACGTAATTAAGTTAGCATTTAATTGCTACTGATAAATATCTAATATAGATGAGGAAACGTTATGTCATCAACTGACAGGCAATCAAGACTTTTAGCAACAGAAGATTGGAAAACAATTTACCAATCATTCCGCAACGCAGATTTTCAGAGTTACGACTTTGACAATCTTCGTCGCACGATGATTAATTATCTAAGGCAGAATTATCCAGAAGATTTTAACGATTATATCGAATCATCTGAATATCTTGCTCTGATTGATCTTATAGCATTTTTAGGACAAAATCTAAGTTTCCGCATCGACCTAAACGCTAGAGAAAATTTTCTTGAAACAGCAGAGCGAAGAGAAAGTGTACTACGTCTTGCCCGTCTAATTTCCTATAATCCTACACGAAATCAAGCAGCTAATGGTTTGTTAAAGTTTGAAACTGTTAAAACAACAGAGTCAGTATTTGACAGCACAGGATTAAATCTAGCAGGTGTTATTGTTCGTTGGAATGATAGAGGTAATTCTAACTATTTTGAACAATTTATTAAGATCCTTAACGCAGCTCTACCCGTTAACGGTACCTACGGCAGACCAGTTAAGAGCGAAAATATAGCAGGGGTTTTAACACAGCAATATCGTTTTAGTGCAGCAAACACAGACATACCAGTCTATCCGTTTACTAAAAGTGTTGAAGGGGTAACTACACGTTTTGAAATAGTTAGCTCTGATATTGTTAATGGATCAATAGTTGAAGAACCACCATTACCAGGAAACAATCCTGCATTTTTATATAGAGATGATGGGCAAGGAGCAAGTAGTTCGAATACGGGCTTCTTTATGCACTTCCGCCAAGGTCGTCTAGATAATGGTCCTTTCTCAGTAGCGAATCCAACTCCAAATCAAATTGTTGCAGTTGATTCTGTTAATATTAACAACACAGATGTTTGGCTTTATAGTACAGACTCTAATGGTATTGAAACGGAACTATGGACTAAGTTAGAAGCGGTAGAAGGAAACAACATCATTTACAATAGTCTTTTCCGCGGAATAAGAAACGTATATGCCGTACAGACTAGAATTGATGATAGAATAAATCTAGTGTTTAGTGATGGAGTTTTTGGTAATTTACCTGCCGGTAACTTTAAAGTTTATTATAGAACCAGTGAGAATAGAAATTCTATTATAAATCCTGGGGCACTGAATAATATTACCATAGAAGTGCCTTATATCGGTAAAAATAACACACAAGAAACGTTAACTATTACACTCAGTCTGAAGTATTCTGTTTCCAATGGTGCAACATCCGAGTCTAATGAAAATATTAAAACTAATGCTCCTGCAACATATTATACACAGAATAGATTGATTACTGCTGAGGATTATAATATTGGTCCCCTAGGCATAAGTCAGGATATTATTAAAACAAAATCAGTGAATAGAATTGCAAGCGGTATCAGTCGTTATTTTGATTTAAAAGATGCTAGTGGAAAATATTCTAATACCAGTCTTTTTGCGGATGATGGAATTGTCTACAAAGAGGAATTTTTAACAAGGTCTAGATTTACATTTACAACACAATCTGACATTGAAGGTATTATCTACAATACTATAGAACCTATACTCGCAAGCACAAATACTAATAATTTTTATCTTGGAAAATACGGTAAAATTATTGTAACAGATCTCGGAGTGTCGTGGTCTCAAATTACAAAGTCAACAAATAGATCAACAGGTTTCTTTGTTGACGGCGATTTAGCTAGGCAGAAAGTAGGAACTTTTACAGCCAACAGCTTAAGGCTGATTGAAACAGGCGCTCTGTTAAAATTTACAGCACCAACTGGTTATCATTTTGGACCAGACAATACACTAAAAGAAGGTGAAGCTAATTATGTTGGTTCTGCAACATATAAATGGTCAAGGATTATTAGCGTTTACGGTGATGGTACACAGATAGATTCTTCCAATGCTGGATCATTGGTTTTAAACGATATTATTCCTGACGGCGCCATTTTAAACCAGATCATTCCAAAATTATCAAGAGTATTAGTAAACGATATAAAAACACAAATTATTGATCGAGTATTTGCTTATCGAGATTTCGCACTTCGCTATGATCAAGAAGCAAGACAATGGAAGATTATTACAGCTGAAAATATTAACACAGTTAACTCTTGGAGTACTGGTAAGGCTGGAGACACCAGTGGCCAGAATTTAGATTCAAGCTGGATTGTAAATTTTAAAACCAACGGTGAAAGCTATACAATTACAAGTCGAAATCTTCGCTATGTATTTGAAAGTGCTTCCGAAATAAAGTTTTTCTTTGATAGCGCGGACAAAATTTACGACACTAAGAGTGGCCAATTAATTAAGGATAGAATTTCTGTACTAAACATAAACAGAAAACCCGATCAGTTAGTTCCGTTTACACAAGATTATCTATGGTCTATATCAGATGCGTTTAGAGATAATGACGGCTATGTTGACGCTAGAAAGATTCAAGTTGAATTTTTTGACAGCGACGATGATGGTATATCTGATGATCCTGATTTATTTGATCAATTGGTTAATGAATCTGTAAATCCTTTAACTAAGTTTATCTTTCAAAAGAAGTATATTACAACTGACGGTGTAGAAGATTTTAAATATTTTGATAACTCTGATAACACAATACTAGTAAGAACTAATGAAGCAGCAATAGGAGCTCCTAGTAGCTACTCCGAAGGGCAAATTTTTTATCTAGTTGAAGAAGGTGTTTTCAAAGTTTTAAATGTTGCTAACAACAATACAAAAATAACAGTTGACTATAAAGCATTCGTAGGACGTAGCGGTTTGAAATTCCATTACGTACACGTTGCAGATTCAAACTATAGGATTGATCCAAGCTCAACAAATATTATTGATACCTATTTGTTGACTAGAGGTTATGATACAGAATTTAGAAAATGGCTGAGTGGTGATTCTGCTATCAAACCTCTGCCACCAAGCAGCGACATTTTATTTAGAAGTTATGGTGCTGAAATTAACAAGATAAAATCAATTAGTGATGAAGTTGTTTATCATCCTGTTAAGTATAAGATGTTATTTGGTGAAAAAGCAAATCCTAATCTACAGGCATTTTTTAAAATTGTAAAAAATTCAAATCTTACAGTAAACAATAATGAAATCAAATCGAGAGTAATTGAAGCTGTAAATCGTTTCTTTAGCATTGAATATTGGAATTTCGGAGATACATTCTTTTTCTCCGAACTCAGTGCATATGTTATGAACAGTTTGTCACCGGAATTAGTTTCGTTCCTAATTGTTCCAAAACAAGTAAATCAAAGTTTCGGAAGTTTATTTGAGATAAAATCTGAAAGCGATGAAATTTTTATATCAGCAGCAACAGTTGCTGATGTTGAAATTATTGATGAAATCACCGCAACTAATCTAAGAGCTTTAGGTGATGTTGCTACCAGCATGCCTAGAAACACATCTTCTATACAGAGTGCATCTAGTGGAGGTTAAAACGTATAATGGCTAATAACAATCAGACAGAAACCGCGCTACCATTACCTAATAATACTAATAGAACTGTAACAGATCTATTACCAAGATTTTTTAGGACCGAAGCAAATAAAAAGTTTTTTCAAGCTACACTAGATCAATTAGTACAGCCAGGTGTAGCTGAAAAGATTAGCGGATTTTTTGGTCGTAAAAATGCTAAAGCATTTGTAGCCGGAGACAATTACATTGGTGATATTTCAACTGCTAGAGAAAATTATCAATTAGAACCTGCGTTAGTTATAAAAGACAATTTAAATAATGTAACTTTCTACAAAGATTATAATGACTATATTAATCAAATAAGCATACTTGGCGGCAACGTTTCAAATCATAGCAGACTAAACAGCCAAGAAACCTATGCATGGAACCCAAACATCGATTGGGACAAATTTGTAAATTTTAGAGAATACTACTGGCTTCCAAATGGTCCTAAGACTGTGCGTGTAACCGGACAGGCTAAAGAAGTTGTAAGCACATATACAGTTAGATTAACTGAAAACGAAGATAATGTATCTTATCTTTTTACACCTAATGGTTTTACAGCAAATCCAACACTAAAATTATACAGAGGACAAACCTATAGATTTGACATTGACTGCCCTGGTCATCCTATGGCTATTGCAGTAAGTAGAACTTTTACTCCAGGTAGTGCTGTTATTATTGCCGGTAGAGAGGGTGTGAGAGGTGAGGGCTTATTTGATGCCACTTTATATGGAAATGATTATGATCTAGGAGATTATATCATCCTTCCTTCCAGCGGATCTGTATCCTTTGGAAACGACGAAAATGTATCAACACTATATCCAGATGGCATTCGTAGATTAGGTGAAGCAGGTGAAGAAATTGCCAATGTATATGTTGAAAAAGGAATAATAGAATTTACTATTCCTATTAATGCACCTGATCGTTTATATTATATTTCTAAGAATGACGTAGATGTAAGCGGGCTAATGAACATTTATGACATTGAAGAAAATACATTTTTAAATGTCGAAGAAGAAGTTCTAGGAAAGAAAACCTACAAGAGCGCCAACGGTGTTACGTTTACAAATGGATTAAAGGTTGAATTCTTAGGTACAGTCTTACCTGAAAAATACAATGCCGGATCTTGGTATGTTGAAGGTGTTGGTGATAAAATTAAATTAATTTCAGAGCAGGATCTAATAATTCCAGCAGCTTATACAGCTGAAATAAATGTTCCGTTTGATAGTGATAGATTTGATACCCTGCCTTTCAGCGATTCAGCAGCATACGCAAAAGAAAAAGATTATATTGTAATTAATCGTGCTAGCCAAGATAGAAATCCTTGGAGTAGATACAACAAGTGGGTACACAAGGATGTTTTAATTAAGACTGCTGAATATAATAAGGCTTCACTTGACGTTGATGAAGATTTAAGAGCGAAAAGACCTATTATTGAATTTGAAGCAGGCCTAAAGCTGTTTAATTACGGCTCTTATGCTAAACAGGATGTTGATTTACTAGATTCGTTTACACAGGATGTTTTTTCAACTATAGAAGGCACTCTTGGGTACAACATTGACGGGATCGATGTAGCCGATGGTATGCGAATATTATTCACAGCTGATACAGACACTCTTGTAAATGGAAGAATATATCAAGTACGTTTTATTACTATCGGTAATAATAGACAACTAAGCCTAATAGAAACTTCTGATTCACAACCGCAGGATCTTGAAACAGTCTTTGTTATTAATGGTAACAAAAATGGCGGTAAGACTTTTCATTATCACGATAACAGATGGATCGCTGCACAGGAAAAAACAAAAAGAAACCAACCACCTCTATTTGAATTAATTGATTCTAGAGAAGTTAGTTTTGCAGATGAAACATCATATAGTTCTTCAACCTTTAAGGGAACACCAATCTTTGGTTATAAAGTATCAACGGGTGTAAATGATCCTGAACTAGGGTTTCCTTTGACCTATAAGAATATTGAAAATAGTGGTGACATCGAATTTGAATTTAATTTATTGACAGATTCATTTACATATCAGACAGAAACAGATATTGTAACCCAATCTATGTCAACAGGAAATTTAAGAAAATTTTCTAGTAGAACAGATTTTAATTATGTCAATGGCTGGGCAAAAACTCCGACTGTATCAAAACAAAAGGTTATTAGACAATATGTAACAAATACTGTTGATAACAACAATTTTCAAATTGATGTTTATGATCGAGCTGGTAGAATTACAGACATTAAAGTTAATGTCTTTGTAAACAATAAACTAAAGAAACAAGAAGTTGACTATACACTAGATCGAATTAATGAAAAATTATTTGTTAGATTCTTTGAAGATCTAGCAGAGAATTCTAATGTCATTATTAAGACAAATTCAGCTACTCCTAAGAATAACAACGGTTGGTATGATTTTCCTATCAATTTAGAAAGAAATCCTCTTAATGCAGATATTTCATCTTTTACATTAGGTGAAGTTATCGACCATGTTGATAGCATGATCGAAGATTTATATGAATTTGATGGTATATATCCTGGACCTAGTAATTTAAGAGATCTAGGAGATCTTGATTTTTACGGAAAAAGATTTGTAAAACATAGCGGTCCTATCAACTTACCGTTGTATCATATTACTAACAAGAAATACAATATAGTCAAAGCTCTTGATTATAGCAGAAAAGAATATTCAAGATTTAAACGAATTTTTATTGAAACAGCAACTAATCTAGGATATGATGGTGAGACTAAAAATCATGTTGATTTAGTTCTAAAAGAAATTAATAAAGATAAGGTTAAATCACAGCCATTCTATTTCTCTGATATGGTTAACTGGGGTAACGACAATAATTTAATTGAATACGAAGTTCTTGATGCTAGAAATCCATATTATTCTTTATCACAAACATTTGATCTTAATACACTAAGCCAACGAGCAGTAAATGTATATTTAAATGGTAACCAATTAGTTTACGGTAAGGATTATACGTTTAATTCTGATGGATTTGTGGTAATAAACAGCTATCAACAAGATGGTGATATTATACATATCTATGAGTCAACATCTACTGATGGTTCTTTCATTCCTCCTACTCCTACTAAACTAGGTTTGTATCCGTCATATATTCCACAGTTAATCATTGATGATACTTATATCAGTGAAGAGCCTCTAATTAACGGTCCTTTTAAAATATACGGTGAAGATGAAGCCACAGGTAAGATAGGTTGGTTTTATCCTGCTTACACTAGTAGGAGAGCAGCTCAGACTGCGGATTCACAAAATACTGCCAAACAACTAGTATTGTCAGGATTTAATAGGGTGCTTTATGTTCCTGCAAACACCGGAACAGAAGCCGGCGTTGATAACGTTGAGCTTGATGAGTATCCTGTAGGCGTAGCAATGATCCGTGGCCATGACGGCAGTTTTGTAAAAGCATTCAAAGATTATAGAGACAATTTAATATTAGATTTAGAAAAAAGAATTTTTAATAATATTAAAATTTCTTATAACGCAACTCAACTCGATATACATGATTTCGTCCCAGGTAAATTTAGAAAGACAGATTTTACTAAAAATGATTTAAACGAATCATTAAGAAACAGCTTTGTTGAATGGTTAACTTTAGTAGAAACAGATTTTACTTCAAACGAGTTTTACGAAAGAGAGAATCAGTTTACATTTAACTATTCGAGCATGACTAGTGTGGCTGACGGTGCCGCACTTCCGGGATTCTGGAGAGCTGTGTATAAGGAAATGTTTGATACTGATCGTCCTCACAGCCATCCTTGGGAAATTTTAGGATTTACTATTAAGCCAGACTGGTGGAACGAAGTTTACGGTCCAGCACCATACACAGGTAACAACGGTGTAATGTGGAGTGATATTGAAAACGGTATTGTTCGCGAACCTGGAAAACAAATAAAAATATTAGACAAGTATGTGCGTCCTGGCCTAACTAATTTTATTCCTGTGGATGCAAAGGGTAGATTATTATCACCAGTAGCTGCTAATATTGCTAAAAACTTCATCTATAGATATACAAATCAAAGTTTTGATTTCGGCGACGAAGCGCCTGTAGAAACAGCATGGAGAAGAAGCTCAGAATACGCATTTGCGCTTATCAAAGCATGGCTACTAAATCAACCATCAAAAGTAATGGGTATTGGTTTTGATTTGTCAAGAATTGAGAAAAATCTTGTAGGTCAGTACGTTTATAGTGTGACACAGAAACATCTCACACTAGATACATTACAATTACCAAATACATTTGAAGATGCAAATAGAGTACAGACATCTGGTCTTGTGAACTTTATCTATAACTTTGTAGCAAGTAATATTTTACAGGTTTATGAAGATTATAAAAACGACCTAACTTCTATTCGCAATCAATTGGGATTAAAATTAGCTGGTTTCACAGATCAAAGAAAATTAAAAATAATTCTTGACAGTAGATCTCCTAAGGCTAGCGAAACAGAAGGTATCTTTATACCTGAAGAAAACTATCAAGTGTTCTTAAACACCAGTTCTCCTCTAGAAGCAATTTCTTATAGCGGAGTTATTGTTGAAAAAGCCCCAGGCGGATTTATTATAAGGGGTTATAATAATGAAGCACCATACTTTAGATATTTTCAAGCGCAGTCAACTAATAATGATCCTACAGTTTCAGTTGGAGGTATAACAGAATCTGCAACCCAATGGAGTGCTAACAAGCGTTATATCAAAGGACAGCTAATAGTTGATAACTTTAAATATTATAGAGTTACTGAAAACTTTACAAGCGGTGATACATTTACCGCTCAAAATCTTGCTTTACTAAACGAAGTACCTATTGTTGGCGGTAAGCGAGCACAGTTTAAGAAAAACTTCCTTAAAACAACAGCTAAGATTTTAACATACGGAACTAAATTAGCAACATCTCAAGATGTTGTAGATTTCCTATTAGGTTATGATGCATATCTAAAATTTAAAGGTTTTACTTTTGATTATTTTAATAAGCAAACAAACTTTGTTGAAAATTGGGATCACGCTGCAAGAGAATTTTTATTCTGGACTACACAAGGCTGGGCCTCGGGGACTACTATTGCTCTAAGTCCTGGCGCAGCTAGTATTTCGTTAACTACTCAATATTCAACTGCTGATGATATTCTAGATACTTTTTATAGTTATGGTGTAGTAAAACAAGACGGTGACGCATTAGATAGAAAATATATCAGTATCTATCGAAATAGAAACCTATTTGAAATTAGTCCAAAAAATACAACCGATGGTCTATACGGTGTATCAATCCCTGTTGTGCAAAAAGAACATGTGGTTCTTGTAGATAATACTACAGTTTTCAACGACGTTATCTATCAACCATCAACAGGATATAGACAGGAACGTTTAAAGATTACCGGATATAGGTCCGACAATTGGACAGGAAGTCTTGACATTCCTGGATTTGTATTCGATGAAGCAACTATATTTGAATGGGAACCATGGCAAGACTATGTAGTTGGTTCTTTAGTTAAGTACAAGCAATTCTATTATGTTGCTGTATCTCAAGTTACTGGATCAGAAGAGTTCAATAACAATTTCTGGTTTAGACTAAACGAAAAACCTGTTCCAACACTGTACACTAATTTTGATTATAAAATTAATCAATTTACAGATTTTTATGATTTAGATTCTGACAATTTTGATGCCGAACAACAACGACTAGCACAACACCTAATTGGGTATCAAAAAAGAGAATATCTTGCAAACATTATTACTGATGACATTAGTCAGTATAAATTCTATCAAGGATTTATACAAGACAAAGGTACTAAGAATGCAATAACAAAATTATTTGATCCTCTAAGTTCTTCTGAGCAGGATAGTTTTGACTATTATGAGGATTGGGCAATACAAGTAGGAAGGTATGGTGCTGTTGATAATGTACAGCAAGTAGAATATGTTCTTGATGAAACTAAATTCCAACTATCTCCTCAACCTATAGAGTTAGTACAGAGCCTTCCTACAGAAACTTTTGACAAGATCTATAGAATTAGACCATGGGAAGCCTACGATAAACCTGAAAATTATACTCATCGACCATTTCCTGTAACTACGATCGATCCCGATTATATAATGAGCAGCGGGTATGTTCATGAAGATGATGTTGAATATAAAGCAGGATCAATTGATGATTTAGAAATAACTGATGTAAATTTACTTCAGTTAGGTCAATATATTTGGTTAACACGCTTAAACGATGACAGCTGGACTGTATATCAAGTATCTGATAGTATTGCTAATGTTACTACCTTAGAAGAAACCGGGCAGTTTACTGAAAATAATAAACCTCTTTTCAAACTTACTTTAGATAAGTGGGCAGGCCCAATTTTAAATGTTGACGACTTAATAGCAGTCAAAGGAGCGTCTGAATTTTTCTTAACAGGAATCTACCGTGTTGACTTCATTGATGCATCAACAGTGAACATAGTTGTTCCTATCGATAACGAAATTTTACCTTTTGATAATCAAAATCTTGTTCTTATTAAACTAAGAAAGGTTAGAGTTAATTCTCTTTCTGCTCTTAATACCCTAATACAGGAACGCATATACGACAAGCAGCGTGTGTGGGTTGACGATTATAAAAATAACAACTGGGGTGTGTTTGAAAATTCACCAGTCTACGGCGAAGTTCAACAGACTATATCTAATCCTGCTTCTTTTGATAGTACTGAACACAGATTCAGTAATTCAATGACAGCATCTGCTAATAACCATAATGTATTTGTATCAGCACCCGGTGATGGTGACGGATATGTGTATCATTTTAGAAGAACACAAGATACTGGCAATTTAATACAAGAACCAGAACTAGGACCACCGAGTGATTTATTCGATGTGAATCAGTCTAAATTTGGCGAAAGTATTTCTGTAAGTCCTGATGGGGAATTTTTAGCAGTTGGTATTCCTGAGGCCAGTGAAATTAAAACTAGATTTACAGGAGATTTTGATCCTACTGTTACCTACAATAAAAATGATATTGTTAGGTATAGAGAAAGTCTATGGAAGGCAAATAGATCTATCCTTCCAACTACAACCAGTCAACCGTTTACAACATTTGACACTTATGTTCAGTTAGTTAACGAATCAGAATCTGATTCCACAGCAATTAAACTATTGATTTCTGGTAATCCTGGTCTTGAAAACAGCATATCTGATCATTTCTTAATTCGAGCTCCGTTGGACATGTATCTAGGAACACAAGCAGGTGACAAAGTGAAGCTAGCTTGGAACCCTAGAAGCTTTGCATATCCTACGCTAGAAAACTACGAGCCATTTGACGACGAAATACCAGAGTTGTCTAACTATATTGAAAATGAACATTTTATTCAAGCTAAGATTGATCACATACTGTTCATTGAAACTTTTGTTGGTTTACCGTTAATTGGCGACAGAGTTACAACTGACACAGGCTCCGGCATAGTTTATTATGTTGATAAAAAGGGCGACAGTGCAGTCATATACATTAATCAATCTAGCGGTATTTTTGAACTAACAGGCGAGTTATACATTAACGAAACAGACTTTATAGGATTTTATTCTGAAGAAGATACTTATAATGTAGCAGATAATCTCGGTGGATTTTGGTTATTTAAAACTTATAAAGTAGGAGAAGATCCTGAGATAGGTTATACTTCGGAACTAGCTAACGTTGACGGTTTCACTTACAACAACAATAGCCGTTGGTACGATGTTGGTAGAGGTTTAGTATATGTTGATGTTGTTACAGAAGCTAACTTCAGCGATCCTAACAGACCATTTGATTATTATAATATACAAGAAACAGTTGGAGAAATTGGACCTTACATTACAAATAATAATCAAGCCAGCTTTGTAGGCCAACTAACTTATTTTGGTGATCCTGGTACAAATTATCTTGTTAATACAGAAGCCGAATACCCATCTGATTTATGGGTAGTAAGAGGACCTAAGACCTTCACAGACAATCTTACAGTTGGAGACGACATTGGTTTCCGAATGTACGACCTAGATAACAGAATAATAGATCTTGCTTCAGCTGGATTTAGTTATGATATCTTAAACAAAGAGCAAGAAGTAATTGATCTTTGGGATGGCTATATAGATTTTGAATATACACGATTTGACTCTAACGGTGATCCCTATGAGCCAGTAATCGGAGATATACTCGAAGACATTCAGACTCCTTTTGACGAGTTTGGTGGTCTAGCATTAACTAGTTCATCAACTAGTACAGCTCAAGTTGTTTTCTATCAAAGAAAGTTTAATTCTGTAAGAGTATATGTAAAGAACAAAATAGGTAATTGGACAAAGCTAAACAACATCGGTAAAGTTGAAGTAAGAAGAAAAGCTAATACAGTAGCAAGAGGTTCTGGTGACGTTGATAGAACTATTGGTACAATTAACGACAACTTCAACGACAATGTTGTGTTAGGAAATTCACTTATAGGTAAACTGATAGTTTTCCAACACACCGAGGATTTTCCATTAGTTGATAATCCTTATATTGTTGACGAGGAATATTATTTCTTCAACGAAGTTACTGAGGGTGGAGCAGCAAGAGCTGAAAATCCTCCTAACAGTTTGAATAAAGATTATACACAGATTTACAATATACCGGGTGATGAATTTGGTACACCAGGTCCTGTTGGTGCTGGCGCAGTTGCAATTTATAACAGAACAACCAATGGTAGTTACAAATTATTAGAATTGCTAACAAGTGAATACAGCACAGCTAACAGAAATTTTGGACAAAAAGTAAAACTAATAAAGAATAAGGGCCTCTATACACTGTTTGTATCTAGTGTCGGTAACACTTCAGACGACTTTGGATCAATTGAAATCTTTAAACACGGATACGAGAACGGCGAAGTTTATAAAGGTTTTTGGAAACTCGTAGAAAATTATTTAAAAGATGACATCGTTCTTTATAAGGACAATTATTATAAAGCGTTAAAGGACATATCTGCTAACAGCGGCATTCCTATTTTTAACACAGTATATTGGAATAAAATAAGCTGGAGACAGGGCAAGGATGAAAACTATCGTGGAGCATTAAACACAACATATCCATACAAAGTTGGATCTATTGTAAACTACGATGGTGCATTGTATAGAGCAAAAACAAATATTGCAGCTGGCGCATCTTTATCTCTTTCTGACTGGGAAATAGTTTCAAGCAGCGTTGATTATTTAGGTTATTTGCCTAATAGAACTGGAAATGCGTTTTACGGTGAAGATGTATACGTTCCATCTAATACATATATTGAACAATTTGCTATAGACTTTGAAGTAAATGCGAGTGGTTCTGTTATTGCGGCCCTTGCTAAAGAAACAGATTCTGATAGCACAACAAGGGTTAAATTAGTAATATATCGTTTGCTTGGTGAACAGTATGTATTAGATCAAACAATAGACTTAGGATTAAACACAACTAAGCTAGCTATGTCTCCTGATGGAAATATAATTGCTGTTTCTGAACCAGAAAACGATGAAAGAAAAACTGACCAGGGCAAGGTAATTATCTATAGACTAGTCGATGGTGCATTTGTTTACGCACAAACATTGCTACCTCCGCAGAATGAGGAATCAGAAAAGTTTGGTTCAAGCCTGTCATTCAGCACAGACAATCTTGTTGTGTCTAGCTTAAACGGCGATATGAAGATTCCTACTACGTTTGATTCTTCTAGTGGAAATGAAACTACTTTTGATAAAGGTTATACAACCTTTAAAAATGTAATTAAAGATACTGGAGTTGTCTACATATTTGAGGATATTGAAGACAGCTTGGTATTCTCTGAATCATTTAGATATGATAATGCAGTATCGCTGTTTGGTGAAAATATACTTGCTAATAATAATCATATCTATGTTGGTATGCCAAGAGCAGGCAACGACTATTATAAAGGAACTGTTCTAAACTACAGAAAGCAAAAAGGAAAATTTGCTTGGAATAGAATTAGAGAACTTATTCCTCCTGTAGATGTATCAAGAATACGCGGCGCATTCCTTTACAACAAGAGAATAAATCAAATAGTAACCTATCTTGATTTTATTGATCCTATTCAAGGTAAGATCGCAGGTCCTGCTGAGCAGGAAATTAAGCATAAGGTTCCTTATGATCCAGCAACCTACAATGTTGGTGTATTCACAGGTGTCGACACTAATGTACACTGGGCCGAAGAACACGTTGGAGAAGTGTGGTGGAATATAAAAACAGCTAGATTCACATATCCTTACCAAGGTGATATCCAATATCAAACAGCAAACTGGAATGAACTACAACCAGGGTCTTCAATTGATGTGTACGAATGGGTAGAAAGTAGATTCTTACCTAGCCAATGGGATACCCTTGCAGACACAGAAAACGGTGTTAATGAAGGTATAAGTGGCACATCGATCTATGGCGATAATCTTTATAGCCAAAAGTTTGTGTACGATGCTGTTTCAAAGACATTCAGCAATAGATTCTATTTTTGGGTAAGCAAGAAGCTAACAGTTCCTCAAGTAGAAAATAGAACCTTAAGTGTCTTTGACATTGCAAGATTAATTGCAAGTCCTAGGGAACAGGGATATAGATTTATCAATTTCTTGTCAGACGATAGATTTATCCTTAATAACTGTGATTCGTTAGTTTATAATGATGACATTGTTTTGAATATAAAGTATGCTACTGCTGCTAACACCGAACAGCAGCTTCACAGTGCTTACTATATTATGTCAGAAGGATTAAAGGATAGTTCAATACATCCTGATATTGAAAGAAAATGGTTTGACAGTTTAATAGGTGTAGATGAACAATTTAGACCAGTACCTGCAGAGAATTTAACTCCTAAGCAGAAATATGGTGTTCAGAATAGACCTCGTCAATCAATGTTTGTTAATAGAGCAGAAGCTTTAAAACAAACTATTGAAAGAATTAATTCTGTTCTTATTAAAGAATCTATTCTCGACGGGTACAATATTAATCCGCTATTACAGAAAGATCCAGAACCATCAGAAATTTTAGGATATTACGACGTTAAAATTGATACGTTAGACGAGTTACGATTTGTAAGCACTAATAAGCTCGTTCAGGCCGAACTGATTCCTGTAATACAGAACGGAAAAATAGTAAGGGTTAACATTGCAAATCCAGGAAGAGGTTATAAAGTTTCACCTAATCTTACTATTGCAGGAAATGGTACTGACGCAGAATTTGAAATTACAATTAATAATCTGGGACAGATTACTAACGTTGAAGTTTTGAATAATGGTAAAAATTATGGTACTGATACGAAAATTTTTGTAAGAAGATTTAGTGTTCTAGTTAGCAGCGACGAAACAATAAATGGTAAGTGGGCAGTTTACTCATGGAATGCTGACACTTCTACCTGGTTTAGGTCTAGAATACAAGATTACGATGTAACTGTTTTTTGGAATTATGTAGATTGGTACGCTGACGGTTATAATGCTTTTACGAAAATAGACTACGATGTTAACATACCGGCTGACATTTTTAAACTAAACATTAATTTAGGAAGTGTTGTTCGCATTAAGAATGTTGGTTCAGGAGGTTGGCTATTACTAGAAAAGATAGCTGATGCTGAGTCAGAAAATTATACCGTAAACTTTAAGACAATAGGCAGAGAAAACGGAACTCTACAGTTCAACTCTACACTCTACGATCAGTCTACAAGCACTGTAGGTTTTGATAATAGAAATTATGATAGTATCACATATGATAATGTTCCTGTTAAAGAAACAAGAATCATTTTAAACGCAATAAAAAACAATATCTTTGTTGGTGATTTAAAAGTAGAATACAATAAGTTATTTTTTGCGTCATTAAGATATGTTCTAACAGAACAAAATTATGTTGATTGGTTCTTTAAGACCAGCTTTATTAAGGTCAAACATAATGTTGGCAAATTAGAACAAGATTTAACTTTCAACACCGATACACTGCCAAGCTACAAGCAATATGTTGAAGAAGTTAAACCGTTTAAAACTGTTATTAGAGAGTTTGTAAGTGCATATGAAACTATAGATGAAACTAATTCTTCTGTAACAGATTTTGATTTACCACCATACTACAGTGTTCGAGATAAAAAAATTAAAACTGTAGATGCTATTGTAGAACAGGGATTTGTTCGATCAGACGATGAAAAACTACTTGAGTATCCGAGAAAACATTGGGTTGAAAACAACGGCTTCAGTGTAAAGGAGATAAAGGTAAGAGATGGAGGCTCGGGTTATCTGTTTAAGCCATTGGTTCGTTTAGTAGGTGGTGGCGGCTCTGGTGCTACTGCTGAAGCTTATCTAGGTTATGGAAAAGTTACTTCGATCAAAGTAATTAATCCAGGCAAGGGATATACTCGTGCTCCTGAAATTATCATCGAAGGATCTCAATCTTCTGGTTCAACTGTTGCAACAGCATCGGCTATTATTGGTAATACTGTTGTTAGAACTCCATCAATTAAGATTAAGTTTGATAGAACAACCGGAAATTATTTCATAACAAATTTAGCTCAGATTGAAACTTTTGTTGGAACAGGAACTACTACAAAGTTTAATTTAAAATGGCCTTTAGATCTACAGCCTAAAAATATTAAAGTTCTAGTAGACGGTGAAGAGCAACTTAGAAGTGCATATTCGTGTTCTAATATCTCTAACACCACTGCTGGCTACACTAGAGAACAAGGGCAGTTAAGATTTGCGAAACCGCCTTCATTGGATAGTGTTGTACGCATAGAGTATAAGAGACCACTATCAATGTTAAATGCAGCTGATAGAATCAACTTTGGTTATAATCCGATTCAAGGAATGCTAGGTAAAGAACTGGCACAACTGATGGATGGTATTGACTACGGCGGTGTTGAAATAACAAGTTTTGACTTTGGTGGTTCTGCCGGTTGGGATGTTAAGGGCTGGTATACAGATACCTGGGACGTTTTTGATAATACGTATGAAGATCAAGTGTTTACATTTGACGGATCAACATCAGTAGTGGAGATGCCTGAACCACTAGAAGATGGTATGATTTATAACATCTATCTAAATGGAACACGCATTGATGATCCTAACTATGGCACTGGATCGCAAACAAATCCAAATGCTAGAATGACAACAGTAGTTGGCGATGGTTCTACTTCTGTTATAGATCTTGGAGCATATGATTTTTACGCTAATGATGGCGATATATTAATCGTTAGAAAATATACCAGCGATGGTAGTTTTATTCCTGATCCTGAAAGCTATGATACAGCCCTATCAGGTGGTGATCTAGCGTATACTACAGCCAAGGGAGTTAGGGCCGAAGATATAGTTGTTGACGGTGACGGATTTGTTACACCAACTACGAGCAAGGGTCCTGAAGAATTAGTACCAGGACAGATTCTTGATACACTTGATATAAAAGTGTATTCAAGGAAGAGTGACGGTCAAGGAACTATTTACAGTCAAAGTTATATTATGGATGCGTCAGTAGCAACCTATGACTTAGGCGTTGTTCCAGGAACCCGTCCTTCTGTATTTGTTAAAATTGCAAATGTATTGCTTGACGATACTGAATATACAATTGATTGGGAAAATAACACAGTAACTATATTGTTCCCAGTCGATGGTGCAGAGTTGAACATATTAACTGTCGAGCGCGGTGGCCAAGGAATAATAGACTATGGAACTATCATCGCAGATGAATCAACTGTTGATTACGAAGTACAGAGAAAGTTCATAGAAGGATTTGGAAATTTTGTTACAGTAAACGGTATTCAGATACACGTATTGCTTCTTGCATCTGAAATAAACGGCAATACTGTAATTAGATTTGAAGAACCCTTAGCACCAGGCAGTATAATAAATTGGACGCTGTTCTCTTCAGAAGCCACAGTGAACTACAGTCAAATATCTAAAGATGTATTTGTTGCTGACGGTTCTACAACTACGTTCAATCTATCGTCTGCTCCGTTTTATGCAGTACCAACATCGCACAATGTAATTGTAAAGGTTGATAACAGCATACTAAATCCAGGTTACAACATACAATATGTAGTTCCTGAGGATAGACAACGAGAGTACTCACTTGAATCTTTCCAGCAACCTGGTAACGCATTAACAAATGAAGACATTGCTGTTTATATTAATGGTGTTCAAGTATTTGATCCCGTAGATTGGAGATTTGATATCTTTAATAGTAGTGTTGTACTTTTAGGAGCAACTGGCGAAGTCGGTGATACTGTTGAAATTTATGTTGTAACTGATGGTGATTATCGTTTGAATGGTACAACGTTAACATTAAATTCAACACCGGCAATTGGAGCAACAATTGAAGTATTTAAATTTAGCAATCACGATATTGTTGGTATAGAACGAATAAACTATGATGTTGTTGCTAGAGACACATTAATACCCGAAGACATCGACTATGTAACTTATAATAGATTAACAGTTGGTGAAATCAAACTAAGAAAACCTGCGGCAGATGTACAATATGTGTGGGTAAGCCTCAATGGAGAACTACTAACTCCTAGTGTGGATTATTATCTAGTAGATAATAAGACAAAAGTGCGACTAGTTAGACAGCCTGCACAGGAAGATGTAATTGATATAGTACACTTTACTAAGCAAGCTTCATCACCACAATTCGCATACAGGCAATTTAAAGATATGCTCAATAGAACGCACTACAAGAGATTAGATGCTCCGGTGACGGTCTTAGCACAACCTTTAAATTCTTATGATTTAAGGATTGAAGTTGAAGATGGAACTGATTTGCCTGCTCCTAGTAAGGGTGCAAATTTACCCGGAATTATCTTTATCGAAGGCGAGCGTATTGAATATCTTGTTAAAGACGGAAATACTTTAAGACAGCTTCGCAGAGGTACATTAGGAACTGGCGTTAAAGATACCTATGCTGCCGGTGTTGATGTGTATGATCAAAGTAGTTCGAAAACTGTTCCTTACAAAGATGTAACACAAGTTCAAAAAGAAGTAGCAGACGGCGTAACAGACAGCTTTGATTTGAATTTTAAAGCTTCAACAGCTAATGAATTTGATGTATTTGTTGCTGGAAGAAGGCTTAGAAAGACAGCAATTTCAGTATTCAATCCGACGATAGCTTTAGATAGCATTGACGGAGGAGATGAAGTATCACCGGCTGAATTCACGTTAAACAATACTATAGATGAAGAAACTGGAGAAATACTCAACAGTCAACTAGTACTTGCTGAAACTCCAGCAGAGAATCAAATTATTAATATTGTAAGAAAAGTAGGCAAGATATGGGCAGAACCTGGCGTAAGCCTAAGTCAAACGCAGACAGATATTGGTATTTTCTTGAGAGCTGGAACAACCAAGCTGCCAGAATAAATACAGTGTGAAAAAAAGGAAACGAGCTAATTATGCAAGATAACAGCGGAATTTTAGTACAGGGACACATAAAAATATATGATCCCCTATCTAAAGAAATCTA
>JACCDW010704732.1_pt1 | contig 33099 bp, 31 predicted proteins | sample 7449781 | NCBI WGS metagenome assembly JACCDW01 (sample SAMN15323449, study PRJNA562643) | freshwater metagenome | isolation source: river surface water | place: USA:Blue River Watershed | collected 2017-08-18
AGTACTACCATAAAAAAGACCCTAAAGGGTCTTTTTTTTTAGGCTATACGGAATTTTTTTTCGCAAAAAAAATGAAAAAAAAACTAGAAAAACGGGATAAAATCTAGCAAAATACAAACCTATACTATTTTTTAATCTATTGAAAAACAACACTATATGACAAAAGAAAACCATTGAAAAATCATTAATTTCGACTCATAATCAGTAGGTGCTTGGTTCGATTCCAAGTGGGCCCACAAGAAAATCAGACACTTACGAGTAATTTACTCTGAGTGTCTTTTTCATTTACACACGATTTGCACAAAATTTGACCCTTACTAAAAACCTTAAGGCCACTTTTCCAGTCTATAAAAAATAGATTTGCACTCAGCTTCTGGAAGCAAAAACTTTGTGAAATTTCTCATAGAGGCTATATTAATGGATGTTTAGCGTTAATTATTGGCAATTCCTTACTGAAGATTCTGATAAGACCCTCATGACTAATGCTTTCAAGCTTCGTAACCAACTTGCTGAAGTAGTATACTAGGATCTTGATTTAGGATAAAATAAAACACCAATTAATTTTGATGACTTCAAAAAAATGTACGAAACAAACAGTCGCTTAGCTTATGAAACCATTAGTAAACAAATTCAGGTTTGTGATTCTATTTTTTCTAATCTCCTGTGGAAATAATGAGACAGAACCATCTATTCCAAAAGTGGAAATAACTCCTCCTTTTAATGGTACTATTTTTTTAGACCCTGATATCCTTACAAGTTCAGATCCAACAACATTCAAAAGTATTGCTTACGCTGGTCAAGCAAAAAGGACGATGTTTGACAGAAGAGTAAATGATTGGATAAGTGTAACTCCTTTTATTTTCAATGCCAACTATACAGATGGTCTTTCCATAGAAATACAAATTAACCCTGAATTCAAAAACGTTACAGATGCCGAAATCCAAGCCTTAAAATATGCGACGGAATTTGGCAGACTCCCAACAGCTTTGCGTAGAGATGTAAAAACTTCATGGATTCACATGGGAACCCAACCTTTTGGCGGCGGAAACAATAATCTACTCATTCATATTGGTCAATCCACACTGTATGAAAAAGATGGAATTTTGGAAGAAACACTAATTCATGAAGCCGCTCATACCTCTCTTGATGCGGATCATTCTGCCTCAAAAGGCTGGATCAATGCGCAAAACTTAGACCCTGGTTTTATCTCTACCTATGCCCGTGATAATCCTAAAAGAGAAGATATCGCTGAGACCTACCTTTTATATATGGCGCTTCGCTATCGGTCTGATAGAATTAGTTCATCTCTTAGGGATAAGATTTTAGAAACAATTCCAAATCGAATCAAATATTTGGATGCCCAAAATTTTAATATGAACCCTGTAAAGTAGAAAAATTCAAACCAGCATATAGGGACGGGGTGATCTGATCTGTTAAACTAATCTAGGTTACCATAAATCTAGGATACCTACCTGCCAGCGCGGTGGGTAGGCGCAAAGAATTAACCCCGTGGCAGCCTATCCGCCGCGGCGGACAGCCTTTGCGAGAAAAAGAAAAAACCCTATTTTGAAATCGAGTAAAGAGTGTCCGCTACTACTTCACCAAATTCAACTTTCCGCTGACTTCAATCACCTCGGCGATTTTATTGAATACTAAAGTGGGCACCTCAATCTTGTAATCTTCCGTTCGTACGGTAAAGGCGAAAGTCACCTTCATCTCAGTTGCGGCAGCCACAATAGACCCCTTGACGGTAACCGCCTTGGTGACCCCATGAATGGTGAGATTGCCAGCTGCAGTCACTGGATAGGTACCTGGCTTACTGAGGTCTATGGCTTCCGTTATTTTTCCAGCAAACTTCGCCGTAGGGTAGCGCTCGCTCTCCAAGTAGTTCTCATTGAAGTGCTCCTGCATGAGTTTGTTGGGGAACTGGAAATCGGTGATTTTCATCTGTATCGCCAAGTCCCGTGTACCTGCGTTGAGAATGGCCCCAGCTTTTTTGTTGAGTGCTTCGATGTCTAGCGCAGGGGTCTTGGAAAAAAAGGACACCTCCCCTACGGAAGTTCTGTACAAAGTTTGTCCAAAAGACAAACCACTTCCTAGCAGTAGGAATAAGGAAAAGAATAGGATCGATTTTTTCATTTGTGTGAGTTTCTAGCGGCTTTGTCCAAACTGAAGGTTCGAGCAATGTTAAATCCATAAAAGATGTCACCTTTTCCCCATGCACCTACATTCTGCCCGATAAATTGCTTTTCTACCATCCCACGGGCATTGGTGAGGTGGAATTGGAACACGTGACCTCCCGTTTCAATATCCACACCGAAGGAGAGGGCGTTGCGGTAGGGATAAGGGATTCCACCTTCCTCATCATAATCATCGTCATCGTCTTCATCCTCCATTTCACGCAAGGTATAGTAATACTCCGCAGAAAGCGTAATGCGCTGGTTGAGCTTGTACCGCCCTCCTGCACCAAGCGCAAACAGTTGGTTGGGGATGCTTGGATCCTCCACCTTATTGACGTGGATAAGTGTAGGCATAAGCTGCAGGGAAAGCTTTTCGTTGAACTTGCGCGCTACCAGCACCTGACTCCAGTAGGAATAGCGCTCGATGTTGTTGTTAAACTTCATGGGGAAGCCCGATTCCATGATGTATCCCGTAGGCATGGTGTTGATTCCCCACCCCGCCATGGCAGTGACCGTGACAGGCATTTTATTGGACTGGCGCAAGACCTTGTATTTGGTGTACAGGTCGTAGGTTTTTTCGAGGGAACTCCTCCCTGCTCCTACGAGCCAACGGTCAGTCAAACCATACTCCAAACCCAGACGGATTTTGGCCTCGTCTAGACCAAAAAAATTGGCGATAAACCCAGAATTTACGGCTCCAAAACGGTGTGAAATCCAAAAGTTAAGGTGGTTTTTGGAGATGGTTTCGATGGTTTGCCCATTGATGAGGCGAGAAGCCTTAAAGGTCGCTATCGTGTAGGTGGGCTCTTTGGATTGCTCTTCATCGAGCATACTAAGCAAATCATCCTGTGCTGCTACATCTTGCCAAGGGCTAGACCCAAGGAAAAGGAGTAGAAAAAGAAACCCTGCAGCAAGCAATCGCTGGGTAAAGATTGGCCTAATCATCATACAGTCACTTTTAAGGTCGTGCCATCCAGGGTGGTCACGTAGGTTTTCAGTCCTCTTGAACCCGTAGAATTAAGTCCCTTCCCTGCCGTATCGAATCTAGCACCATGAGCAGCACAGTAAAATTCACCCGCATTAAATACTACTTGTCTCCTCCCTTCGTGAGAACACACCTGCGTCACCGCAGCAAATGAAGATGTGCTTACTCGAGCAATCACGATTCCACTCACAACCACGTAGTTTCCTACGGTATTGAGTTTGGAATAGGCAGCTGAGTTTAAATCTAGGATCAACTCATTTCCAGTAACTCCTGTGGGATTAGTAGGGTCCATACTTTCGTTGACGCAGCTGCTCAATCCAGAAGCAGCACAGTAGACTGCAAAAAGGGAAGCTCCTTTTAGCCCTAGGCTTTTCAAAAACTCCATGCGGTTCATTTTTTCGTTCATCAGAGTAGTTAGTTTAAGTATTTTTCAAAAGTAAAGCGGGTACTCTTTATTGGTCCTTAGTGAATTCTTAAGATTGGGTTAAAATGGATTACTTCGGCAATCCCTCCTTGTTAACGGATTAGAGAGTGAATTAGTTAATTGATGGAGTCTTTATGTTGGGCCCGCCGCGGCGGGTCCTGACCGCCATAAGTGGTCCTTTTCCATGGGTTGCACCCATGGTTATTCATAAGTTAGACCCGCCGAGCGGGTCATGAATAATCAAATCCGTTCTCTCGAAAAGACCCGCCACCGCGGGTCAAACCTTGAATAACCCCAGGTGAAGCCTGGGGAAGGAAGGTGAAGCTTACCGCGGCAGGTGAAACCTGGGGAAGGTAGGTGAAGCCTACAGAAAACAGGTAAACCCGAGAATAAGGAATCCCAACCCGCCAAGGCGGGTTGAACTACTGCGATAGGTTGAACTACCACGGCGGGTCGGTCCTTCCTTCGGTAAGTTCACCTACCGAAGGAAGGCATACCTCAAACCTACTTTTTCGTCAAATCCAGATTGATATTCGAATTAATGATCAATCCATTATTGTGTTGAAAACCATTTTTCCCATTAATCAGCCTTCCGTACTGAAGGGTCTGGTTGAGGTAACCGCCCTCCAATCTGAAATTTTTAGAGAAGCGATAACCGAGCAAAACGCCTATTCGGTTTTGATCGAAGACATTGGCGTTTACATTTTCCCCAAAACCGACGAACACTTCATCGAACACAGCCAAATAGGGAGTTTTATCCTGGATCTCATTTCCTTTCAGAGGAACCTGCATTCGTACCATGTACCGCATTCGGTGAAGTAATGGAAACTCAGATTCTTTTGTTGCCTGTGCATCCGAATACTTCCCAACAAAGCGCTGCTCAAGCATAAAGCGATGTGAGAAATCCATCTTGCCTACTTTTTGGGAAAGTTGAGCCATCTGGAAAACCCGGTGTTCGGTAAATTGCTTTCCAAATCCGTTTAAAGGGTATTCCCCATAAGAAAAGGTTTCTATCCAGCCATAGCCAACCCTCACTTGGACAGCAGGATGAAGCTGGTAATTCAATCCAAGCCGCAACAGACTCTGCTGCCAATTGGTGATTACATTCGCGCGACGAAATTGGTATTCTGTATGCAAACCTAATCTATTGGAGAGCTTGAAGGTTCCAAAATAAGTATACCAACCAATTTGATTGGAGGTGTTTAGCCGATTGTTTTGCCCAAATGATGGGTTAAAAAATAGACCTAGCACAACGAACATGCAGAAAATTGAGTGCCTTACATTCATGGTTAGTGCGATTTAGAATTTCACCTGATCGGCTTAACTTACAATTGCTTTTCGAGCGGCAAGCGCATGATCCGAAACAGGTTGGTGCTTTTCCAATCCGATGATTTTTACTGTTCCACCATTTTCTTCATAGTCTTCCTGAAAACGATGTAGATTCTCCATAACCGAGTGGTCAACCAATTTGGTGTTTTTTAAATCAATCGTCACATTAAATCCTGCTGGAATTTCTTCCAATTTTCGTTTGATTCCCAAATAGTTGGAGAAAATTGCTGCCTTGTCGATTTCAACTAAATACTGATTATTGTTGAAGGACACCACAGTAGGCGCCTTAAAAAAGGAGGAAATCGGAGTACCTTTGGCTAGGTGCAGGATCATTTTCAATAGGACCCCTGCCGCAATACCGATAAGCAAATCCTCGACGAGGGTAAAAAAGATGGTGACCAAGAAAATAGCCAACTGTTCCTTCCCAATCTGGAACGTATGGATAAATTCTTTGGGGTGTGCCAATTTGATGCCCACAGAAATAAGCATGGCAGCAAGGGCTGCATTGGGAATCATCTCGATTACTGGTGTAGCAACTAGGACAAAAACAAGCAAGAATATTCCATGGTAGAAATTTGCCCAACGGGTTTTGGCACCTTGGTTGACATTCGCAGAACTACGAGCGACCTCAGAAATCATCGGCAATCCACCCAAAAATGCACTCACTGTATTCCCGACACCCACAGCTATCAAATCTTTGTTGGTATTGGATTTTCTTCGATATGGATCCGCTAGGTCAATGGCCTTCACGGTCAACAAGGACTCTAGTGAACCTACTAGGGCAAACATGATCACATACTTAATGAAAACGCCAGTTTGAAACACTCCAGAAAAATCAGTGTGCAGCGAAATGCTATCCATCAAATTACCAATATGCAACAAGGCATAGGGAGGCTCGGTATGCGCAAAATCCATAGCCAACTCCGAAGGAATTGCCACCAGCAAAACCATCAAAGGTGCTGGAATTTTACCTAAGGTAAAGTCTTTGAGGTAAGGCCAGCCAAGCATAATGGAAAGACTGTAAACCCCGATTAGCGTGGCTCTAGGATCAAAATTGGCGAAAAAGGTAGGGATTGTGGTAATCATTGCCACTGTACTCATCCCCTTGTAGAGCTCTGGATTGACATCCAAAAATACCGGAATCTGCTTTACTATGATGATGATCCCTATGGCAGCCAGCATCCCATGGATGGCAGAAAGCGGAAATACATCCACCAACTTCCCGAACTTGAACAAGCCGAATAACACCTGAACCAATCCAGCAACGATCATGGCTCCCAAGGCGAGCTTCCAACCGGTCTCTCCACCTCCAAAAGCAGCTACGGCCCCAGCAACGACGACAATAAGTCCCGCAGCAGGACCCTTGATCGTCAAGCGTGAACCAGAAATGATACTGACTATAATCCCACCAATGATGGCAGTAACCAAACCCATAATGGGCGGAAAATCTGAAGCTTTGGCTATCCCCAAGCTTAGGGGCATGGCCAACAAGAATACCACAAATCCTGCGGTAGCATCCGCAGCGAAATTTTCTTTTAAACCGGCCCAACCGTCTTTGGGCACCTGTGTTTTTGTTGTCGTTTTCATATTTTTTTAAGGACTTACGCCCTCGTCTAAAGTCTCTAATAAGTTAGTTAGGCACTATTTTTTGTGTTTGCCTTTGGCAAACTGGTAGAATGAGAATCGATAGTGGATTCAAGCACAGTCCCCAAAAAGAGGCGTGCATAGATGCGTATCGCAGCTACACCCTCCATCACGAAGGCCAAAGCCGCTAGAAAAGCAAGTACAAACTGATCTTCATGAATGTGGCTGAAAAGCAAATCTTCCCCGATGAACGTTGGTGAAATCGGGAACCCAATGAGTCCCAATACTGCCAATAGAAATAGAAAAGCAACCAAAGGATATTGTCGAACATAGCCTTGATAACCATACAGGCCAAGATCTCCTTGCTGCTTGGTCATCCAAAGAATCAACCCCCAGCCCAGTGCACCGAAGAACACCACACCACTGAGGTAAATTGCAATTTCAGTAGCTGCAAAATTTTCATTTTCAGCTATGGCTAGCACCATCCAAAAATGGTTCATCCACAACATGGTCCAAGCCAAACGAATGGACCTCCGCTCGGTAAACGATTTCAACACCATCAATAGGGCTAGAAATGCAAACCCGACCGGTAATAGTTGATGGAGCCAAGTAGGAAGTTCGTAGCCTTCAACAAGTAAATACACCCCCAATGCATAGCTTGGGATGAAGTACAAAAGCAAAGTTCTATACCTCAGAAAATCTAGGCGATGTCCCAACTTCTTTAAGGGCCGAAAAACCCATCCTTGAATGAAACGGTCTAGGTTCCACTCTTTCAAACTCCAAACATAAATGGAAAGGTAAAGTCGGTTCCACCAGGTACTCACTGCCTTTTTTTCTTTAGGAACAAAGCCATAAAACTGCTCCCGAATCAAGTAGCTGACTACCGAAGGGGAAACGAGCAATTGATAGGTTCTGAGGAAAGCATTTCCAGCGAAATGGATCAAGACCAACAGCTCCAAACCTGCAGCAACTTCAATAAACATGATCCCAATTTGAGTCAGGGATGCATAGCCAATTTGGGTTTTTACGGAGGTCTGCACCCGTGCAATCGTCGTGGACACTATTGCTGTAATCAGTCCAATAGCCCCAATCAGGATACGGACGACTAACTGATTTTCCCAGAAAGGATAGGTTCGTAGCAACAAGAAAACTCCCAAATGCACCGAAAGTGATCCATAAAAGATCGCTGAAGAAGGCGTAGGTCCTTCCATCGCCCTTGGCAACCAGGAAGAAAAAGGAAATTGCGCAGATTTGGCAGCAGCCGCTAGAAGCAGCATCAACCCAATAAAGAGCGCAATACCTGAATGACCGAGCTGCTGATCGACAACCCGCTGTGCATCTGTCAAATCCAAAAAGGTAACATTCGCATGCCAAAGGTGATGACTTGCCCACATGGCCAAAATCAAACCCACATCCCCAATTCGGTAAATGGAAAATACTTTGATCGCATTACGAGACGGAAGGAGATTTTTACGATAAAAAGCCACCAACAAAAAGGAGGATAGTCCCAATACTTCCCATCCGATGAAGAGCGTTTCAAAATTTCCTGCCAGTATAGTCAGGTTGAAACCCAAATAAAAGAAAAGGACCGTATTGAAAAACCGCTTATAACCAGGTTCGCGATGTAGGTAATACCTACTGTAAAAGGTGATCAGGAAGGTGAGCATTGCCCCAACAATGAGGTATACTGCACTGACTCTGTCAAAGAAAAAGTCTACCAAAAACTCAAAATGCTCGTTTTTGAAAAGTACAATTTCTTTGAGATTGAGTTCCTTCCCTCCTTGCAAAACCCAGAACCAAAGGAAAACCAAGGTACTCAGGAGGTTGATCCCTGCGGTGTAAAATGCAACCCGTGAAAGCCAGGTTTCCTTACTCTCAGGGATAGCCAAACTAATCAAAAAGCCGAGGAGTGGTATCCCAATCATTAACTGAATCCAATTTGATAGTTCCATCAGAGCGAATCGATTAGGTATACGGGAAGATTTTGGTGCGTACTTAGGAGCTTGTCTCGGAGATGATCCAAATGCTCCACTTCGGTGACTGGGACATAGGGAATGAATTTTTCATCTACCCTTCGAAGCAATTCCCCTGTCCGAGGATCGATGACCATAAAATGAATCCAAGTATTTTTTACCCACTCATGAATGCCAGGGTTCGATTCGAGCACCTTTGCCACCACAGCTGGATCTTGCTCTACCACCATTAGCAAACGAATAGGGTCGTGAATTTCTACCATCTGATAAGGAAGTCCTGTTCGCAAATCCCCATCTGCTCCATTCGCTACACCAATGAGGCCCATCACGTTGTGAGGAAGCTTGGTTCCTGCGCCTAACTTGTCTGGGTCCATTCGGGAGAAATAATACTCCAGATTGATCCCACCACAAACCGGGATGGCGGCAGATAGAATTTTGGTTAAGGATACACCGTCTGGATCTTTTCGGTAGTCATAGGAGTTGAGAAAAGCCCTTCGGTCAAAAAACAATCCTTTGATCGTGGATTTCCGAGACACAATACAAAGCGCATTGGTAGCATGGTTGTATTCTGGACGCGGTTCAAAGAGAGAAAACGCTCGTTTTTTAACCGCTTCATGAAGTCCACCAATGGACTTGTTTTTATTTAAAGTGTCGAATCGACGCGACCGTTCCAACGAATTAATATCCAAGACACGAACAAACTTCTCTTGGTTTTCGCGATGCAACTTGAGATTTTCAGCATTCAGGATGTCTTCATCATAAAACAGCAATTCATCCTTTGTGGTGTCGTGTAGGCCTCCCAGAAATTGAGTGGAAGCTGGAATGTCAATTCCTCTTTGCAGAAGATGTTGCCTTACTTCAGGATGATTGGCCATAAAGGCAGCGACTCTCGCATTGACAGAACCAGGCCGACCACAGCAAGCTCCACAATCGTATCCCGCATAGTGCGTATTGTTGATGCTTGAAGCTCCATGCCCAATCAGGTAGACAAGTGGAGAAAATCTATCATTCAAGCCAATGCTTCGGAGCAATCCTTCGATGCGATCTGCCATTTCTTCTACCTTAAAACCCACCTGTAAGCCATTTTCTTCGCCTTGGTACAGGATAGAGAGACTTCCCTTGGGATCCATGTGGTGCATGCTCGATACTTCCAAGGCGGAGGAACTAGGCCGAAATACATTGCCGATAAGACGTAAGGCAGACCAAAATCCAAGCGTTTGGGCACTCAACCATCCGCGAACCAGAGAATGGCTGCGCTGATTAAAGTGAACATCCGAAGCTAGCTTTTTATGCTTTGCCGTCTCTTTGATTAGAAATTTGGGGGTAACCGGTGCGGGACAAGATTTGGTATGGAACTTCCCATACTCTGGCTGAAAGTAAAACTCCACATTGAAAAAACCTGGAGTTCCAAAGGTTGCGCAATGAGGGTCGATGTATTCCAAATGCCTGCGCGTACTGCATTCTCGGTCGTCAATACAAAAGAGAGCCTGAAAGCTGGGAACCGAACCCGAAGATGGCAACGGTTCCACCGATTTGATGCCTGCCAATACCTCGTCGTAGTAACTCCATTCATAGGCCTCTTGCCAAGTTTGCAGGACCAAATCTGAGCTGCTAAACAAGCTAATTTCCAACCATTCCTTACTTGAAAAAGGAAATTGGATACCCAATGGCTTCCACGAATCTCCAAAATTTTTGTCTAGGGCATCAATTTCCAACAAACACTCTACAAGAATGAAGTCCTCCAATACAATAGGCTTGGTGTCCAACAAGGATTCAGGCTGGGTTTCCAGCACAGACACCATTCCCGACCAACCTGGATGTGCAAACTGCTGATCCAGAAGATACCAGGCATAGCTGTCTGAATGTCCAACCAGCACCTGCAAGACATCTTCCAAGCTAAGGTCTCGCTTCTGAAGTAAGGCGATGGCTCTTTTCGAGGTGAAAATAGCCGAAAAGCTGTCTTGCTGGAGCCCACGGATCGCCTCCAAAAACCCCTTGGATTCCAGAGGAAAGGGCCAAATAGAGATCCCCTGGTCCAAATAGGCCGCAAGCAAGCGAAATAAAAATGGATGGGTGACTTTATCGAGATTGAAATGGTATTCCTGCTTCCAAAGCCCTCTAAATTGACCTATTTTGGAAGCAGAAGGGCTTTCCTGGGATTCGTCTAAGAGTTTGACCAGCCAACCATTGGCTTGGTCTCCGAATTGCTCTTCCAAAATCCGTTGGAGGACTTGGCCTTTAATTTTTCCTTCGCGGTACAAGTTTCTGTATTGCTCCAGAGGCAAAAATCCTCTGTATCCAAACTGCGTGCTCGCTTGTTTAAGTGCCTGGAAGAAAGGAAGATGCTGAAAAGCATGAAGCGTATTGTGATGGACAAAGTCCTTCAAAGGAGCCTGAGCAGGAAGGAAATGCTTCAACAAAGGAAGTATTTCCTCCACACCCATCCCCTGTTGGGTGGAATGATGATGCATGGTATAAAATTTCTGAGTGAGAACTTCCGTCTAGACAACGGCAGTTTTATTCCTGGATTCAGGAATAGCCTTACTGGGCAAGAAAATTAACTCAGATGAATTTTCCAGGTATGAAAAAAATCGTAAAGAGGCAAAAGTCCACCCCGAATGGCTTTATTTCCAAAAATGGAAAAGAACCCAGCAAGGAGATCTTTTCGAACAAACTTTGAAGAATGAAGCAGTAAAACGGCTGTGGGACTCTCGGATTCTACTTCTACTTTTTCCTCTACCTCAATACTAGGAACTAGGGTACCAATCCCATTGAACGATCCATGAACAGGTGCTAAGTGCTCTCCGGTTAAAGAGGAGGAAACAGGAGATTCTACGGCTAAAAGTGAAGACCAGTCAAGTGACACTTCTTCTACTGGCCCCTGAACCATTAGGGACAGGCGAAGGAGAAGGGTGAACAAACTTGAAATTAAAATCATGATATCGTAAAAAACGAATGCAAGCTAGAGTTAATTTTTAAAATACGTAATGATTTTTTAGGTTTTTTATACTTCGAGTGAAAATCTGTTGAATACTGCTCGATAGAGGTTCAAAATTAATTTAATTAGTTTATCCAAAACTGAGGATTAATTCGATACAGCAAGTTCGACCCGCCGGGCGGGTCGGGAATTCCATTAGTAATAGTCCATAGTCCCCGGGTTGATCCGCTGTGCCGGATCAACCCGGGGCGATTTATGGTTGGACCCGCCGAGCGGGTCTTGCATAAAAAATCCAATCTCTCGTAAAGACCCGCCGCGGCGGGTCAAACCTTGAATAACCCCAGGTGAAACCTGGGGAAGGTAGGCGAAGCCTGCCAAAGACAGGTGAAGCCTGGGGAAGGTAGGTGGAACCTACCGAAGACAGATACACCCGAGGACAGGAATCCACCAACCCGCCACCGCGGGTTGAACTACCGAGGCAGGTTGAACTTAAAGTAAGAATTTTTGGTCAAACGTAATTCCATGTTCCTCTAAAAGCCCTTTGTATTCATCAAAAAACGATTTCTTTTGGTGATGCACTTCCTGATTTTTCACATAATTGATAAGGCGATCTTTTGTAGCAAAATATGCAGTAAAGGCTCCATATCCATTCTGCCATCCCTTAAAATTTTTGAAGATTGCTTCTCTTTGAATAAAAAGTCCACTCGAAACCTTGATGTCTTTTACTAAAGATGAAATTGTAAGAGAGGGAGGGATATGGGTAAAAATGTGAATATGATCTTCAACCCCATTAATCCGATAGAGATGGCATTTTTTATTGATTAGCAGTCGATAAATAAAGGCAAACAACCTCTTTTTCTGCTCCCTTTCGATTGTGGGCTCTCTATATTTTGTTGAAAAGACGATGTGATAAATTAGCTGGGTGTGGGTATGGGTAGGCATAAAAAAATATTTTGTTGAAAAAATTAAATCAATTCAATTAAAATAAATTAAACCACAGTTGCAAGAGATGGCGTTAAGTTCGACCCTCCGAGCGGGTCGGGAATTCCATTAGTAGTCCATAATCCACGGGTTTCACCCGTGGCGATTTATGGTTTGACCCGCCGAGCGAGTCTTGCATAAAAAAATCCAATCTCTCGTAAAGACCCGCCACGGCGGGTCAAACCTTGAATAACCCCAGGTGAAACCTGGGGAAGGTAGGTGAATCCTACCGAAGACAGATACACCCGAGGATAAAGTATCACCAACCCGCCACCTCGGGTTGAACTACTGTGGCGAATTGAACCATCAGAAAGGACAAACAAAAACCGTCTACCCTTCTGTTTTTCTTTTAATTTTCTCCATTTTCGCCCTTAAACTAATTCCCATGAAACAACTTGGTATTTTCATATTTGACGACGTAGAAGTATTGGATTTCGCAGGCCCTTTTGAGGTTTTTTCGGTGGCCAACCAACTTTCGGGCTACACCCTCCTTGAGGTGCACACCTTCTCCTACGACACCCTACCCATACACGCCAGAAATGGCCTTCAGGTGGTGCCTGATCATTCCATCAGCTCCCTTCCCAAACTGGATTATCTCGTACTTCCGGGAGGCGACGGCACCAAAAAAGTGGTTCAAAACGCCTCAATCATCCAAGCGATAACTCCACGCGTACTCAACTCCGAATGGACCATGACAGTCTGCTCTGGATCTAGAATCCTCGGTAAAGCCGGTTTGCTAGAACAAAAACCGTATTGCACCCACCACGAAGTATACGAGAGCATTCAAGAAATGGTCCCTTCTGCCCTACCACAGCACAAACTTCGCTACATACAAACCGATGCCCGACTCTGGACGGCGGCTGGCATTTCTGCAGGCATAGATCTCGCCCTACATCTGACCGAACTTACCTTTGGCAAAGAACTAGCGCTTGCCACCGCTACCTATATGGAATACCTTCCCTACCTCGATCAACATGCACGCTAACACCCCAGCTCCTCCTTACTACGCGGTGATTTTCACCAGCATTCGAACAGACATCGAAGCCGGCTATGAAGAAATGGCTGAGGAAATGGTTCAACTTGCCGCTTTACAACCTGGCTACCTTGGCCACGAGAGCGCACGAAATGAACTGGGAATTACGATCTCCTATTGGAAGAGCTTGGAGGCCATCAAAGCATGGAAAGCACAATCTGACCACCAAATCGCCCAAAAGCAGGGACGTGAAAAGTGGTATACCTCCTACAAAACTCGGATAGCCCTCGTGGAACGAGATTATGAAATGATTCCCTAAGTCAGCAATTATCCTCCATGTTCCAACTCACGCTTCAGCTGCTTGACCCGATCCCGAATATCGAGGCTGCTGGGATCGAGGTGTAGCGAAGTGGCCTTCAAAAAGTCGACTACAGCCCCCGCGTGATCACAGGACTTGCCTTCTTCCAAAGTCACATAACGCATAGTCGACCAAAGCACAGTCTTCAACTGCGTTTTGGAATCATCCGTCAGGTAGTATTCCACCAAGATGGTGTTGTCATTGTACCAGAGGATTCGACTGAAAATCCGCACCCACTCTCCAACCATAGCCGGCTTGACATAGCTTATGTTGTGGTTGTACACTACCCAAGCAGCTTTGTACACCCGAATCAAGTCAATGATCTCCAATCCATACAACTTGGGAACTTGGTCCTCTCGGGCATTAAAAAAGTAATCAAAATACTTCGCATTGTTGAGGTGGCGAAGGGGATCGCAGTCTTGAAAACGGATTACTACACGGCTTTCCGTTTCCTTGGGGTACTGCTTTTGAGGGTCATAGTTAAACATAAGAGCTCAGGTCTTTACTTTCTAAACAGGTAATCCCCGCTGCTTGCAACACTTCCAATGCTTTGATTCCATCTTCCGGATCGAGATTGACTGCACGCGTGGCATCGGTAAGTACATAGGTCTCAAATCCCAAACTCTTCGCATCCAAAGCGGTGAATTTCACACAGTAATCCAGCGCCAAACCACACACAAAAACACGAGTGATTCCCTTATTTTTTAAATAGTCTGACAAACCCGTATCTCCACGGCGTGCATTGTCAAAAAATCCAGAGTAGGAATCTACACTTGAATTTCTTCCTTTCTGAAAAATTGCTTCCCATGCACTTCGATCAAGAGTGGCTGGAAAATCAGCCCCAAAAGTACCTTCAACACAATGCGTAGGCCATAGTATTTGAGGCACTCCATCCAATTCAATCCATTCGCCGGGGTTTTTACCCGCATGATTGGCAGCAAAACTGCCGTGATCTGAAGGATGGTAATCTTGTGTAGCTAGCAAATGCTCGAATCGAGGTTGCAAAGCTGCAATAACCGGCAGGATCTCATCCCCCTGTGGCACAGCAAGCGCCCCACCTGGTAGAAAATCATGCTGAACATCTACCAAAAGTAATGCAGTGTCAGAACTAATTGTCTTCATGTTGATTCGTTTTCGCTTCAATAACCAATTCCATTCGCAGCTGATGTAACTTTTCCTCCAAGCCTACCGGATAGACATGAGGGTTAATCAATCGCTTGTGCGTTTTATCAAATGCTTCCAATTGGGTTCCAGCACGCTCTCGAATTTGCTGTAAGCTCGGCAAAGAATAGACCAGCTCTCCTTTTCGGAAAATAGGCTTGAGCAACTCCTCTTCTTCATAAAATGAAGGCATCAAGCGCTTCCGTTGCGTGGCATCGTTGGGGTCAATAATCATGATTCCTTGGGGATCAATAGCCTGTCCTTCCAAATAAATCATATCTGCTACGGCCTTGCCTTTGCTAAAGTAGCGGCGTACTTTATGAATACCAGGAACATTGATTTTTAAGGATTGCTGAGACACCTTCACCTTTGGCACCCAATTTCCAGCTTCATTTTTAACAGCTGATAGCTTGTATACCGCCCCCAAAGCAGGCTGGTCAAAGGCTGTCACCAACTTGGTACCTACTCCCCATACATCGATGGCAGCATCTTGAGATTTTAAAGAGGTGATGATGTACTCATCCAAATCGTTAGAAGCATATACTTTGGCATTCGGAAATCCTGCTTCATCCAACAGCTGTCTTGCTTGTATGGAGAAATAGGCCAAATCTCCCGAATCAATACGGATGCCCAGCATCTCCTTGCCTTTTTCCCGCAAACTTAATCCTACCTGAATCGCGTTTTTTACACCTCCCAAGGTATCATAGGTGTCTACCAGAAATACACAATGATCAGGAAAAGCCTCCGCATATGCATAAAAGGCCTCCAATTCAGAATCAAAGGAAAGTATCCAGCTGTGTGCATGCGTTCCTGAAACAGGAATATCAAAAAGTTTGCCCGCCATCACATTGCTGGTAGATGTACAGCCTCCAATGTAGGAAGCCCTGCTGGCCGCAAGTGCTCCATCGATGCCTTGAGCTCTACGCAGGCCAAACTCCAAAACGGGGGCTCCTTGCGCCGCCAAATTGATTCGTGCAGCCTTGGTGGCAATCAGGGTCTGAAAATTAAGAATGTTCAACAAAGGAGTTTCCAAGAGTTGACACTGAATCAAACTCCCCCTGACCTGTACCATCGGCGCATTGGGAAACACTACAGTTCCCTCCTCTACTGCATCGATATCACAGGTAAATCGCAACTCCTTCAAGTATTTCAAAAATGCAGCTTCAAACATCGCAGAGCCATCTTTTTGCTTCATCTTTCTCAAATACTCCAACTCCCCTGACTCGAACCGTAGGTTTTTGCAATAGTCCACCACGTAATCCAAACCTGCTGCTAGGGTGAAACCTCCCTCAAAAGGGTTCTTTCTGAAAAATAAATTGAACACCGCCTCCTGCTCTCCTTTTCCTGCCTTCCAATAGGCATAGGCCATCGTCAGCTGGTAAAAATCTGTCAGCAGTGCAAGGTTACTTTGGTATAAATCTTTGGTAATCTTCATTAACTAAGAAGGATTAGAAACCGTGAAATTACAAACTATTTTACCCGTAAATTCAAAAGGATGCCAATGAAAACCAAAGCCATACCAAGGTAAGCTGGGATGGGGAAGGTCTCTCCGAATAGCAAAAATCCAAAAATCAAGGCATATACAACTCCCAAGTAACTCAAACTTGAAATTCGGGAAACATTGCCAGACTGGTAAGCCAAAGTCATAAAATACTGCGCATTTTGGGTACAGAACCCGATCCAAAGCAAAATCAGCCAATCCCATCCCATGGGAGTCACCCAGTCAAAATACATCAACACTGAAGCAATGGGTAAGGTCACCAATGGAAAGTATAAAATAATCACCATAGGATGTTCGCTGCCTTTCAACTTTCGAATCAGATTGTAAGCAACACCGGAAGCCAAGGCAGAAATCAATCCCATCGCAGCACTCAATCCATCTACACGTGGATCCACCCCTTGGATCAAAAGCACACCTGAAAAGGCTAATCCAAAGTAGATAAACTGCCTTGCCCTAACTTTTTCCTTCAGTATAAAAATACCTAAAATGGTGGTAAATATGGGAGATAGGTACTGCATCGTCACTGCACTTGCCAAAGGGATACGCTGCAGGGTATAGAAAAATAAAATCAAGCTGATGGATCCTACTACTCCTCTTGCTACCAAACTCCACCTATGCGTACCAAAGAGCGGGATTCCTTTTTTGGTCAAAACTATCACTGTAAATACAGCACTAAAAACAGACCGAAACCAAACAATTTCAATGGCTGGAATATGGGGAATAAATTTAACCGACACATTCATCAGTGCAAAAAATACACTTGCCAAAAGCATGGATTGTACTGGACTGATTTTCAAGGAAAAAGCGCTTAATGACAAAACTGATTTACAAAGCTAAAAGATTCTACCTAGCTTAGACTAGGATTAGGGGACAGTTTCAAAACCTTCCTTTTCCCTAAACTGTTTACTTTCAAAAAATCATGGCCTTAACTGTAGGAACTCAAGCACCCGATTTTACTCTTGCCGCAACTAACTTGGGCAGCATCACCCTCTCCAAAGACTTGGCGGAAAAATCCCTCGTACTCTATTTTTACCCCAAGGATTTCACTCCGGGTTGTACGACAGAGGCCTGCGAATTTCGTGACCAGTTTGCGGCATTTCGTGAGCTAGATATCCCCGTTTTTGGAATTAGCCGGGACAATTTGGCTACTCATGAAAAGTTTAAAAAGACGCATCGCCTGCCTTTCGAACTACTTGCAGACGAATCAGGAAAAGTTTGCAAAGCTTACGATGCGCTTCTCCCATTGATCAAAATGCCAACTCGTGTCACGTACCTTTTGGATAGCAACCACCGCATCGCTGGAGTTTTTCAAGGATTATTTGAAAATAAGGCCCATGTAGCAGCCATGCTCAAGCAGCTTAAGAAGTAATGTGATTATCCTCATTCTACCATCATTTATTAGGAGTTCTAGTCACTGCGGATAATCGCTAACAGTCCACGGTCCACAGCCATTTCAATTTAACTTCAAAGCCAATTTTCTTTTAGTAACTGGTAAAAAAGCGGAAACTAAGAAAATGTAATTAAGCACCTACAATCCGACCATCCTTCATCACCACCTTCCGGTCAGCCTTGGTGGCCAACTCTTCGTTGTGGGTGACGATCACAAAAGAAAGTTGAAAGGTATCCCTCAACTTGAAAAATAAATCGTGAAGAGCTCTCGCATTGCTCGTATCGAGGTTGCCACTCGGCTCATCCGCAAATACCAAGTCGGGACTATTGATGAGTGCACGAGCCACAGCTACCCGTTGCTGCTCTCCTCCTGACAGTTCAGAGGGCTTGTGCTCCAAGCGGTGGCGAATTCCAAGAATTTCCGCAAGTTCCTCAGCCCGATTGGCCAACTCTTTCTCTTCCCTACCCTGGATAAATCCAGGAATACAAATATTCTCAAGGGCAGTAAATTCGGGAAGTAGGTTATGAAATTGGAAGATAAATCCTATTCGAGAATTTCGAAATTCGGCAAGGGCATCACCCTGAAGTTGGAGTAGGTTTTGATCGTACAAAAATAGTTCTCCCCGATCCGGGCGATCCAAGGTTCCTAAAAGGTGGAGTAACGTGCTTTTTCCAGCACCAGAAGCACCTACAATGGAAACAATTTCTCCTTTGGAAATTTCCAAATCTACTCCCTTCAAAACCTCCAACGAACCGTAAGATTTATGAATACCTTTGGCAATCAGCATGCTAAGAATTTTTGATTTTTTAAATGTAAAACAAATCCTTCTAATCCAGGAACTAACAGGCTGTTTTGCTAAAATTCACCTATTCCAGTTTGCTATATTGCCTGTGCAAGCTTATATTCGGGCAAAATTTCATATAGATGAATATTCACGAATATCAAGCGAAAGAAGTATTAAAAGGATATGGCGTTCGTATCCAAGAGGGTATTGTAGCCAGCACTCCGGAGGAGGCACATGAAGCAGCAGTGAAGCTCAACGCACAAACCGGCACTTCTTGGTTCGTGATCAAAGCACAGATCCACGCCGGAGGTAGAGGCAAAGGAGAGGTTAAAGAAACAGGCTCCAGAGGTGTTGTGCTCGCCAAAAAATTAGAAGATGTAAAAGAAAAGTCAGCAGCCATTTTGGGAGGTACTTTGGTGACCATCCAAACCGGTGCTGAAGGAAAGAAAGTAAATAAGGTGTTGATCGCAGAGGACGTCTATTATCCTGGAGCATCCGAACCGAAAGAATATTACATGTCTATTCTTCTAGACAGAGCTACTGGTTCCAATGTGATCATGGCCTCTACAGAAGGTGGTATGGACATCGAAGAAGTTGCTGAACACCATCCTGAAAAAATCATTAAAGAGTGGATCGATCCTAAAGTAGGACTTCAGGGCTTTCAAGCTCGTAAAGTAGCCTTCAAATTGGGATTAAGTGGAACTGCTCACAAAGAGATGGTGAAGTTTATCGGAGCATTGTATGCTGCATATGTGGGTACTGACTCTTCTCAATTTGAAATCAACCCAGTTCTAAAAACTTCTGACGATAAAATTTTGGCAGTTGATGCCAAAGTAAATGTGGATGACAATGCCCTGTACCGTCAGCCTAAGCTTGCTGAATTGAGAGACTTGGCAGAGGAAGATCCTTTGGAAGTGGAAGCGGGCGAATCAGGACTTAACTACGTAAAATTGGATGGCAATGTAGGCTGCATGGTCAACGGAGCAGGTCTTGCCATGGCAACCATGGATATGATCAAGCTTTCTGGGGGAGAGCCTGCCAACTTCCTAGATGTAGGAGGAGGAGCCAATGCTACTACCGTGGAGGCTGGTTTCCGAATCATCTTGAAAGATCCCAACGTAAAAGCAATCCTCATCAACGTGTTTGGTGGTATTGTTCGTTGTGACCGTATTGCTAATGGCGTGGTAGAAGCCTACAAGTCAATTGGAGACATTCGCATTCCGATTATTGTACGCCTTCAGGGTACCAATGCTGCAGAAGGGGCAAAAATCATCGATGATTCTGGTTTGAAGGTATTTTCTGCAATTACACTCAAGGAAGCAGCTGAGCGTGTAAAAGCCGCTTTGTAAAAATAAGTACGCAGACGTAGTTCAACTGGATAGAATATCGGATTTCGGCTCCGAGGGTTGAGGGTTCGAATCCTTCCGTCTGTACTCCAAAGCTCAAACGATAGTTTGGGCTTTTTTTTATGCCTATCGCAGCGAGGTTCTAAAAAAATTCCGGAACAGCATTAAACTAAAAAAGCAGGAGAAAATCTCCTGCCCTTTATTTGAAAACTAAACCAACTATTATTTAACTACCACAATAGATTCAAAAATACCACAATTATCAATAAATCAAAATTCAATAGAAAAAATTGAATTTTTTTATTTTTTCTAAATCAATCAGTCCTAGATATCTCCAATTCAGTATAAAAAAGTGAAATTATGCAGTACGTCCCCTAAATAATCCTGTTCATTTAGCAAAGGGTGCTAAATCTTTTGAAAACGTAAAAACCCTACCCTTCGGTAGATGGCTCTTCCTGCTTTTCTTCGACTAATTTTACTTTTAACACCTCATTGACTTGCACCTTAAAAAACTCTTGGTGAATATTAAACCTGGTTTCTCCAGCAACTGGGGCCTTAGCCAAATAGGTTCCGTCCTCTTGCATGATGTAGGAATTGGAGTTATCCCTCAAGTTGTAGGAAAGGATATTCATCAGCTGTTTTTCCAACAGTGGAGCTTCCACTTTAAATAAAGATTCGAGACGCTTGTCAAAACTTCGCACCATCATGTCTGCACTTCCCGAATAGGTACGTGTATCCCCATTGTTGTGGAAATGGTAAATGCGGCTATGTTCTAGGAAGTCACCTACAATGGAAAGCACCTCAATATTTTCGCTTAGGCCCTTTCTTCCAGGCCGAAGGCAGCAAATGCCACGCACAATGAGTTTAATTGGAACTCCCTGTTGTGAGGCACGGTAGAGCGCATAAATAATTTCAGAATCTTCCAGCGAATTCACCTTAATAAAAACACCACTTGGAAGTCCATTTTTAGCATGGATCGCCTCCTGCTCAATAAAAGAGATAAGCTGGTGTCTCATATCTCGAGGAGCAGTAATCAAGTTGCGGTAGTCAGTTGGTACGGAATGACCCGTGATTACATTGAAGAACTCAGATACGTCATTGGCCAATACCTCATTCGTTGTAAGCAAGCCAATATCTGTGTAGAGTCGGGCCGTATCTTCGTTGTAGTTACCCGAACCTAGATGCACATAGCGCGTAATCTCCTGATCGTCCTTTTTAACAATGAGAAGCAGCTTGGTATGCGTCTTCAAGTTGGAGATGCCATAGATGACGAAGCAACCTGCTTTTTGGAGTTTCTTGGCTTCCAAAATATTATTCTCCTCATCAAAACGAGCTTTCACCTCAAACAAAACAGATACGTGTTTTCCATTTTCAGCTGCACGAAGCAAGGCTTTAGTGATGCGGCTATCCTTCGCCAAACGGTAAATGGTCATTTTGATGGCCATCACATTGGGGTCTTCTGCCGCATTTTCGATCAAATCGAGGATCGCATCGATGTTATTGTAAGGATGGTGCAGTAGAATATCTCGTTCCTTCAGTACCTCAAAAATATCTGCTCTCCCCTCCTCAGGATAGGAAAGCGGCTTTACTGGGTCAGGAATCTGAGGCAATCTTTCCTTAAAGCGCTTATTCCCTACAATTTGCCAAAGACCAGTAAAATCAAGCATGCTTGCTCTTTTGACTAGAAAAACAGAATCAGGGCGAAGGTTCCAGCGCTCCAAAAGGGAGCTTAACATCCATTTGGAATACCCCTCCTCTATGTCAATTCGGACCACTCGACCGGTTTTACGCTCCATAAGTTTGCGCTTTACCTCCTCGAGGAAGTTGGCATCCATATCTTCACTTTCTTCTAGCGTAAAATCTCCATTTCTGGTGATTCGGAAGAGGCTAACTGATTCGATTTCCACATTTCTAAAAAGCGAAATTAAATTCTCGCGAATCACCTCTTCAATAGGGATGAGTGTCAATGAATTTTCCCGCTCAATTTCAAAAAATCTAGGAATGTTGGCAGGAATCTGCACAAAACTCATCTTACGCATGTCCTTGCGTTCTCCGGGACTAGTGGTCACTACCCCAAATACGAGCAACTTGTTCATCAAGATTGGAAAGGTCCTATAACCATCGTACACCATGGGCGTGAGCATGGGATAAATGGCCTTGAGAAAGTATTGCCTTACTTTTTCTTGCTCCTCAGGTGTAAGCTTGGAAACATTGATCAAGGAGATCCCTTCTTGGTGCAATTCGGGAAGAATTGTTTGGATAAAATGCTGCTCCTGATCTCCGTGAAAGCGTTGGCATTCCTTCATCAACTTTTCCTTGAAAGGCTCCTCTCGAAGTCCTGAATAGTCCACACGCTCTTTTTCGTAATCCAAATAGTTGTAAAGGGAACCAACCCGAATCATAAAAAATTCATCCATGTTGGATGCTGTAATGGCTAGGAACTTAAGCTTTTCGAAGATGGACCGGATGGATTTTTTGGATTGGTCCAACACCCGCTCGTTAAATTTTACCCAGCTCAAGTCTCTACTGATCAGGTCACTTTTTTGAATGATTGACTCGTACTTATCTCCTACTGAAAGTTTCATAGTAATAGAATTTAAACGCGATGTTACGTTAATCTCAAGAATTCCAGGGTTTTAAAAATTAAATTTATGTTAAAAAAAGGGGGCTTTAAGCCCCCTAAAGATTAACTGTCAATTTTGGCGTATTTCGCATTCTTCTCAATAAAGTCTCTTCTTGGAGCTACTTCATCGCCCATCAACATGCTAAAGAGGTGATCTGCTTCGATGGCAGATTCGATTGTTACCTGCTTCAGCGTTCGGGTATTTGGATCCATGGTAGTAGACCAAAGTTGCTCAGGGTTCATTTCTCCAAGACCTTTGTAACGTTGAATGCCTACACTATCCTCTTTACCTTCTTTGGCCATCTCTGAGATCAAGCGCTTGCGCTCTTCTTCTGTCCAGCAATAGCGCTCATCCTTTCCCTTCTTTAACAAATAGAGAGGTGGCAAGGCAATGTAGACGTACCCTTGTTCGATAAGCGGACGCATGTATCGGAAGAACAGCGTTAAAATCAGCGTTCGAATGTGCGAACCGTCAATATCCGCATCCGTCATGATGATGATCTTGTGGTAGCGAAGATGAGATACGTCCAACTCCTTATCATCGTTTAGTGTACCAAATTTCACACCTAGCGCAGTTAGGATGTTTTTGATTTCGTCATTGTCGTAAATTTTATGCTCGTGCGCTTTTTCAACGTTCAAAATTTTTCCTTTCAATGGTAGGATGGCTTGGAAATCCCGATCTCTACCCTGTTTCGCAGATCCACCTGCGGAGTCTCCTTCGACCAGATACAATTCACAGACTGCTGGATCAGAATTGGCGCAGTCGGCCAACTTTCCAGGAAGACCTCCTCCACCGAGGATGTTTTTACGCTGCACCATTTCACGCGCTTTACGGGCTGCATGGCGAGCTTGAGCAGCAAGAATGACCTTACCGACAATAGTCTTTGCCTCTCTAGGATGCTCCTCTAGCCATGCCTGAAGCACTTCAGAAACCGCCGAATCGACAAAACCCACCACATCTGAGTTGCCTAGCTTGGTTTTGGTTTGCCCTTCAAACTGCGGTTCGGCCACTTTGATGGAGATTACTGCAGTGAGACCTTCTCTAAAGTCGTCACCGGACACCTCCAACTTTAACTTATCCAGTAGACCGGATTTGTCTGCATAAGCCTTCAACGTGCGAGTTAGCGCTCTTCGAAAGCCCGTCACATGGCTTCCTCCTTCGTAGGTATTGATGGTATTGACGTATGAAACCACATTTTCGGTGTAAGAATTGTTGTAGTTCATCGCCACCTGTACGGGTACCTCCTGATTTAGGGATTCGATGTAAATGGGGTGTTCAATTATTTTTTCACGGGTTTCGTCCAGGTATTGAACAAATTCCACAAGGCCACCTTCTGAGAAAAATTCATCCGACTTCGCAACTCCCTCATCAATCTCACGCAAATCCTGCAAGTGAATGCGAATGCCTGCATTCAAGAAAGACATTTCTCGAAGACGATTGGCGATGGTTTCGTATTTGTACTCGGTGATTGCGAAAATGCTATCGTCTGGTTTAAAATGGATTGTAGTACCTCGCTTTTCAGTTTTCCCCACTTCACGGGCAGGGTACTGAGGTACACCAATTTTAAATTCTTGTTCAGTGATGACCCCATTTCGGTAAACTGTTGCCTTGAGATCTGAAGAAAGGGCATTAACGCAGGAAACACCTACTCCATGAAGACCACCAGAAACTTTATAGGTGTCCTTGTCAAACTTACCTCCAGCATGAAGTACAGTAAGTACTACCTCGAGGGCTGATTTTTTTTCTTTGGGGTGCATGTCCGTAGGGATTCCACGGCCATTATCTTCTACGGTGATGGAATTGTCTTCATGGACAGTCACCTTGATGGTGTCGCAGTGCCCTGCTAGTGCTTCATCGATAGAGTTATCGACAACTTCCCATATGAGGTGGTGTAGGCCTTTGACTCCCACATCGCCAATGTACATGGCTGGACGTTTTCTGACTGCTTCTAGGCCTTCTAATACTTGAATATTACCAGCGCCATAGTCTTCTGGATTGCTTAATGTTTCTTCACTCATGGTTTTGGATAAATCCCTTGAAAGGGAGGATACAGCTTCGGGTGAACTTATCTTAAAATAGATGCTGCAATTTAGAAAAAAAAAGTGAGTTCTTAAGGGGATACTTGAAAGACTTTATTGATCAGATATCGGTAAAAAAGACCAAGAATTCCACAAAATATTATTCTGAATTTTTGAGGATTCTTAAAATCTTTAAAAAAAAATATTTTTCAAAATCTTGTGTATATACCTAATTATCAGGGTTCGAAAATTTTTGTTTATTTTTTTTTATTTTTTTTTAAACAAATTTTTTTCTGTAAACTTATGCTATTGTAAAAGTTAGTTAACATCAACCAAAACAAAAAAACTATGAATTACACCTTATTGGCGGATCTAGTCGGACTTGACAAGATCATCAATTCAGATCCCGTAGCGATTACCTTCTTCATTGGGTACATGGCTATGTTCGCTTCTGCAGTATTTTTCTTTGCAGAGCGTTCCTCAGTAGATGGAAAGTGGAAGCTTTCCCTGTTGGTATCCGGACTTATCACCGGTATCGCAGCAGTACATTACTATTACATGAGAGATTTCTATCTACAAACTGGATCTAGCCCTACGGCTTTCCGTTACGTAGACTGGACCTTGACTGTACCTTTGATGTGCGTTGAGTTTTACCTATTAACTAAGCCTTTTGGTGCAAAAGGTGGTACCCTTTTCAAGTTGATCGTCGCTTCAATCGTGATGCTAGTGACTGGTTACATCGGAGAAACTTCCGGACTTGACAATAACATCATGTGGGGTATCCTTTCAACTCTAGGTTACTTGTACATTGTGTATGAAGTATTTGCTGGAGACATTGCCAAATTGGCTAGCAGCTCTAACAGTGCATCGCTTGGAAGAGCAATGTTCTTGTTGAAAATCTTCATCACTTTGGGTTGGTCAATCTACCCTATCGGTTACATGGTTCTTCCAGGAAACCTACTTTCTGGTATGTTTGAAGTAAGCTCTATTGACTTGTTCTACAACTTGGCTGATGCGATTAACAAAATCGGTTTTGGTTTGGTAGTTTACTCAGTAGCAGTAGCTGAAAGCAGCAAGAAATAATTAAACTAGAAGCTGCCTGTACGAAAGTGCAGGCAGCTTTTTTGTACCCATGAAAAAATACGACTACATACTAGCTGGAGGAGGATGCGCAGGTTTGAGCCTGGTCTATCATCTACTAGAAAGTAGTTTGAAAGAATCCCAAATCCTCATCATAGATCCAAACCAGGGGGAAATTCCCAATAAAACCTGGTGTTATTGGAGCAAAGAGGCACTTCCCATTCATCCCCAGTCTGCTCGCTTCTCTTGGAACTCGTTTTATCTTAAGGATGCGGCCCAGCAGCTCACCAAGCCATTAAATGCGCTGTCCTATTACCACCTCAACTCGCATGACTTTTTTGCCCATGTACTTGAGAAAATCAGACAGTTTCCCAATGTTCATTTTTTAAAAGAGGAAGTAGTAGCACTTACCCCAACAGGTACCGAAATACAAGTTACTACCCATACAGCTGATAGTTACAATGCTTCCTTTGTATTTGATTCGCGCGTTGAATCAACCGATTCAGATCAATCTATTCTAAAACAAGTATTTATAGGAATTCGAATTAAAGTTTCAGAACCGCTTTTTGATCCTAAAAAATGGGGATTGATGGACTTTGAAACTCGCTCTTCGAATGGATTTGATTTTATCTATACGCTCCCCTTTTCTACCCTTGAGGCACTCATCGAATACACCGCCTACACCACGGAGGAGCGATCAGAGGAGGAGCTATTAAAGGAGCTTCAAGAGTTTCTTAACCGGAAATATGGCTCAATAGCCTACGACATTCTGTTTCATGAATCTGGAAAAATTCCGATGAGTACAAGAAATTTTTTTAGTTCGGTAAGCCCGCGCCACATTCCCATTGGAACTGCCGCTGGTTGGACCAAGCCTTCTACAGGTTATACTTTTGCTCCTATTCAAGAAAATTGTGCCGCAATAGTCGCCAATCTGGAAAGAAATGAACTTACTAGCCTACATTTCCCAAGAAAGAGTCGTTTTGTTTTTTACGACAACATTCTGCTCACCATTGCACACAGGTGGCCAAAAAGGCTTCCAGGTCTTTTTCTAAATCTATTTTCCTCTTCTCGACCCGAATTGGTTTTTCGCTTTCTGTCCGAAAAAACAACCTTTAGCGAAGAAATTCGGCTCTTGTCAGGGCTGAAGTTTGGGATTTTTCTCAAAGGGCTACTTCGATATGGATCGTATTGAAAAGTTATCTAAGGTACTGGGACTTGGAATTGCACTCCTATTTATCCTAATTCCCAACCTACCCATAGCAGTTCAATTTGGCGTTTTTGGTGTGATTTTAGTGCTAGTTGGTATTCCGCATGGCGGGATAGATCACCTCATTCACAATCCTGAAATTCAACCAAAAGGGTTAATACACTTTATCATCCGCTACCTCCTGCTGATGTCCGCCTATGGATTGCTGTGGTGGCTACTCCCTGTAGCAGCTTTAATTGCCTTTTTGGGAATGTCAGCCTATCATTTTGGACAATCCCATTTCTTGGAACAAGGGCAACTTCAACCAAAAGAAGGGCTGCTGTACCTACTTAAAGGTTCCTTCTTTCTTTCCGTAATCCTGTTTGGGGACTGGGAAATGACGCAAGAGATTTTGAGTCCAATACTTACGGTTTCGATACCCGAAACTTACCGCTTGTTAAGTATGGGCCTATTGATGGCCTGCTCCTTGCTTGCCCATGGCTGGAAAAATCGTTCGCTCAACTTGGGAGATGCTTTAGACTATTTGATTTTGGCTCCCATCCTGTATTTCAGCCCACTCCTAATCAGCTTTGCAGTGTACTTTGGCTTTTGGCATTCCCTACCGAGCATGCTCGCGGAATACAAGTATTTGAGTCAACTTCCATCCTTCAACTCCCCACTGAAATTCGGAAAGCAGCTCCTTCCCTTTTCAGGAATTAGCCTGATAGGAATTACGGCTATCTTATTCGTTGGATTGGAATTCTTGGACTCCAGCCAACTCTACTTGCTCTTTTTTGTGATGATCTCCCTGATTTCTCTTCCTCATATCCTGTACATGGATACTTTTTTGAAGGAAAAATTTCAAAATTGACCTGTAGTCAACATTACCAAGGTACAGGCTTCTAGGGCTTCAATACCAGCTTCTTCGGCTTTTTGAAAAAATAAGGAATTCTCGGTTCCAGGATTAAAAATGATCCGTTTAGGTACAAGACCAATCAGGTACTCCATCCATTCGGATTGATTTGAAGGCCCCAAATAAAGGGTAATGGTGTGGATTTCCTCCAAAGCTGGCTTTAATCGCAAATCCAAAATTTCCTCCCCAAAAACAACCCCCTTCTTGATTCCAATGGGAACAACCGGAATCGCTTTGGCTTTCAACAGCTCCACTGCTCGGTAGGCATAGCGCTCGGGATTATCGGTAGCGCCGACAACTAAGGTTAGCTTGGACTTATTTGGGACGCTGTCCATAATGCCGATCCCGCTCAAACGTATCCATGTGTCGGTGCTTTTTACTCTCGTAGATGTCGGCCAAGGTAATCAAGATACCCGTTTCTTCCACCTCTCCAAACTCATCATTCAGCGCGGTACCGAAGGTCTTCATGGTGGGCGATAAATTCATGTAGGTATTGATCAAGGGAGGAATGTTTTCTCCCATGGCCCTAATTTGACTATTCAATACCTTGTATCCTTCCTTGTAATCCAACCCCTCAAAAGGATTCGGCTGAGTAAGGATATCAGTTTCATAGCTTAAACGTAATTTTTCCTTTGGCCACACCAATCCCTGATAATCAGGAAAATAATGATTCATAAAGTAAAGAAGCAAATCCCTACCCTCCCGGTTGAAATGGGGGTACATAGTCACTTTTCCAAACAGGTACTTGATGTTGGGATGCAAAAGCACTACAGCACCAAGACCATCCCAAAGATTGTCCAAACTGAACATGCCTTTGCGATTGTCCAAACTAGGTTGGTAGCTTGGCTGTACAAAAGAGCGCCCTAACTCTAGGGTATAGGGAAGGTAGTCCTCCACAAAAGATGCGGAAAAATCAAAGAGATGAGTGGTAGACAAGCGAATAGATCCATCGGGACCAAGGGCATCTTTACAGCAAATCAAACGGTAGCCTGCCACAATTTCTTCATCGGCTTCGTTCCAAGTAATTAGTTGTTGATAGCACGTTTCGCTCGTATCGTTCTCATCAAGATCCAATGCCATGCCCGTTCCGCCACCAGCAGCTCTAAAAGTGATTTCTCGGAGTCTACCAATTTCTCGAACTACATTGGGGGCATTGTGGTAGTCAACCAGATAAACAAGATTATCCCCGTTATTGGTGTAACGAAGAAAACGTTCAGGTGTAAGTTCAGCCTTGAGAAGCTCCCGATCTACTGGCGGAATAAGTTCAGCAGTCTTAATCATTCGATTTTCCAAGTTCATAAACTTTTGATTTCATATCATCGGCCCACTCGGCGTCAGATTTGCTGCTGTCAAAATAGGTGTAGGAAATTGGCTTTCCAAGCGTGAAGTGAATTTTGCCTTTGCGCTGCTTGTACATTTCATCCACCAGCCAGAACATTTCTAAGTTGACCTTCAGTCCTATCTTTTTCCTAAAGTTGCTCAGATTGTAAAAAAAAGGAGAATTTCTTCCAGATATATGAGTTGGAATGACATCCAAATTGTATTGTTTGGCCTTTGCAACAAAGCTTTTTTTCCAGAGCAAATCCTTAATTCCCTCCTCTTGCTTCCTCGAAACAAGGCCCGCAGGAAAAATCAACACCACATAGCCCTGGGAGTAAACTTCCTCAATGCGCTGGTTGGCAGCAGCGGAATTCTTTCCGAACTTATTGACGGGTACAAAAAGGGGTTCAAAGTTGTTGAAGGTCATCAGCAAGTCATTCACTAGAATGCGCACATCTGGCCGTATTTTTCCAATTGCCTGCACAAAAGCGATCCCATCCATTCCACCCAGCGGATGGTTGGAAGCCAAAATCACTCCCCCAGTTTTCGGGATATTTTCTGCTCCACTCACCGTTACATCCATCTCAAATTCCTGAATCAAGGCATTTGCAAATTCCCATCCCTTTTTTTCGAGGTGCTTGTTTAAGACTGAATTCAGCCATTCTTCGTGCGTCACCCGCTTCACATAGCGAAGCAAAAATCCAGGCATCCACTTTAAAAGGGCTGGATTTTTTAAGGCAATGGCCTTTTCTATATCGATAAATTTCTGAGACATACAGGTACAAAAGAGCGAACAATTGATTACCCCCTTGTGGGTGCCAAACTAAGGTAATAAGTCAAAAATAGAAAAAATCTAGCTTCCAAAGCTGTTCTTAAAAATAGGTTTTCTAGGTTCCTGAAAACCAAGTACCTTAGTTGGTAGGAATACTCCAAAAAAGCCATGAATCTAGTACTTACAGGCAGTACCTCCGGTATCGGATGGGAAACCCTCCTCGCCCTGCTCCCTCACTTCGACCGCGTTTTTCTTCCCGTACGGAATCAGTCCAAAGCAGAGAAACTCATTCAGTCCCTGCAGGGAAAAGAAAAAATTGTCTTGATCCCCATGGACCTAAGCCTGATGGCGGAAGTAAAAAAAGGGGCGGCATCCCTACTAAGCCAATGCGACGAAATCCACGTACTTATCAACAACGCCGGAGGCATGTACCCTGGAGGAAAGCGCAGCGAAGAGGGAATTGACCTGAGCTTTGCAACCAACCACCTGGGACATTTTCTCCTGGTTCAAGAGCTCCTCCCCGCCTTGCTCAAAGGAAAAGCAAGAGTTATCCAAGTCAGCTCCGAGGCACACCGAATTGCCCAAAACCCAAGTAAAGATTTTTCACTTAAAAAATCAAGCAATACCGTTTCTGCATATGCTATAGTCAAACTATACAATATATTGTTTACTAAAGAATTAATTTCAAGATATTCAAGTGAAGGATTAACTTTCTTTGCGCTACATCCTGGAGCAGTCCGTACGGCTTTTGGCTCGGAGGCTTCGGCTTGGGCCAAGGGCTTGATTGCCTTTACCAAGCTATTTTTTATCTCCCCGAAAGCCGGGGCTGCCACCTCTATCTTCTTGGCTACTGCACCAAAGGAAAGTCTTAAAAATGGGGGCTTCTACAAAAACCAAAAGTTAAGCATCCCCTCTACCCTTGCACAAGATAGCCAACTTGGAAAAGCGCTCTGGGATTTTAGTGTGAAAGAAATAGGTCGAGTCTTGGGCAATGCTGGTCCTGAAAAGCAAGCGGAAAACGACTAAATTCTGTAGTTTTGCAGCAATGAAAGACTTGATCCTCTCCCTTTGTCCGGGCCCTTGGACTGACTACGAACTGATCGACACAGGTGGCTTCGAAAAATTGGAACGTTTTGGCAAATTTATCCTTAGCCGACCTGAACCCCAGGCGATTTGGGACAAGTCTCTCCCCGATGCGGATTGGAAAAAACTGGCTCATGCCCACTTTGCCAAAGAAAAAAACAACCCTGAAAAAGGGCAATGGCAGCAGTTGAAGCCCATGCCGGATCATTGGCAGTTGCCTTATGAAAATGCAGAGGGGTTAAAAATGAACCTGAACTTATCCCAAACCTCCTTCAAACACATTGGCGTATTTCCTGAGCAGGCTGTCAATTGGGATTACCTGTACACCAAGCTGAAGGCATTTCCTCAGCCCAAACCTAAAGTCCTCAACCTATTTGGCTACACCGGAGCATCAAGTGTGGCGGCAAGAGCTGCCGGTGCGGAGGTATCGCACCTGGATTCGGTGAAGCAGGTGGTCACCTGGACCAAGCACAACATGGAGTCCTCTGGACTAGACGGCATCCGCTGGATTGTGGACGATGCGATGAAATTCATCAAACGCGAAGCACGGAGAGGAAATGTGTACCAGGCCATCATTCTGGATCCTCCAGCCTATGGAAGAGGTCCTGAAGGGGAAAAATGGATCCTAGAAGAGCAGATTAATGAGCTCCTCAAGACCTGTAAGGAAATTCTGGACCCCAAAGATCACCTCCTATTGCTCAACATGTATTCCTTGAGCTTTTCCTCAATCATCGCCGCCAACTTGATCCAATCCAATTTTGGAGCCGTGAAGCATGCCGAGCATGGGGAACTTTACCTGCAAGAAACACAAGGGAAGAAACTTCCTCTCGGAATTTTCTACCGGTTTTCAAGTTTTTGACCTTAATTCAAAAATGAATAACCGCAACCTATTTTTAGCTCATTTAGCACAAACCACGGATTTTCCACTTGCGATCGAGGTGGTCAAAGCCGAAGGGGTTTACCTCTACGGACCCAACGGAGAGCGCTACCTAGACCTGATTTCAGGCATAGGTGTGAGCAACGTAGGCCACCGCCATCCCAAAGTGACCGCAGCGATCCACCAGCAAGTGGATACCTACCTCCACCTGATGGTCTATGGGGAATACATCCAATCGCCCCAGACCTTGTTGGCAAAAGCCTTGGTGTACACCCTCCCTCCTTCCCTAGACAATGTCTATCTAGTCAATAGTGGTTCGGAAGCCATCGAAGGTGCTCTCAAACTCGCCAAACGCTACACCAACCGCCGAGAGCTCATCTCTTGCACCAATGCCTACCATGGCAGCAGCCACGGAGCTTTGAGTGTGGGAGGAAATGAACTCTTTAAGCGGGCTTACCGTCCGTTACTCCCAGGAACCTCTCAAATCTTTTATGGTAGTTTTTCCGATTTGGCAAAAATTACCAGCGATACCGCAGCGGTGGTCATTGAGACGATCCAAGGCGAGGCAGGTATTCGGGTGGCCTGTACGGCCTATTTCCAAGCCTTGCGCACTCGATGTACTGAAGTAGGCGCCTTACTTATCCTGGATGAGATTCAGGCTGGATTCGGTCGAACAGGCACGTTCTGGGCATTCGAACAATTTGATATCGTCCCAGACATTCTAGTTTGTGCCAAAGGAATGGGTGGAGGCATGCCGATTGGGGCATTCATCGCAAACAAAGAGCTAATGGGGGTTTTTAAAAATAATCCTCTCCTAGGACACATCACCACCTTTGGAGGACATCCTGTATCTGCAGCAGCCTCCCTAGCCACCCTAAAGGTGCTACAAGAAGAAAACCTGATTGAACAGGTAGCTGAAAAAGCCAGCCTATTCCGATCTCTCCTCATCCATCCACAAATCAAGGCTATCCGAAACCAATGCTTGATGATGGCCCTAGAATTTGAATCCTTTGACGTACTCAAACCCATCATTGATCGGGCCATAAATTTGGGTGTAATCACCGATTGGTTCCTATTCTGTGACGACAGCATGCGCATCGCGCCTCCACTGACCATTACCCCCGAGCAAATTCAGGAAGCCTGTGCACTGATCCTCCAAGCCATTGATGGAAATTGACCCACCCAAACAAAAAAATTACCCTCCACTTTTCCATTTTTTATCCTAATTTTCACCCTTTCCAAGACGCATTTCAACTTATGAAAACTACGCTACGCATTTTTGGCATCATCCTATTTGTGGTTCTGGCAGCCCTTCTCGG